>Ga0268262_10000264_pt1 | contig 70498 bp, 59 predicted proteins | sample TergutNc150P3_FD_190354 | JGI IMG/M metagenome (GOLD analysis project Ga0268262, IMG submission 190354) | Nasutitermes corniger P3 segment gut microbial community from laboratory colony in Florida, USA - Nc150 P3 (SPAdes) (version 2) | ecosystem: Host-associated > Arthropoda: Insects >...
CCGAAAAACGGCGTCCCATGAAACGCTTGATTGAATAGACGGTATTCTCCGGATTGGTGATCATCTGGTTTTTAGCAGGCGCTCCCACGACACGTTCGCCCTTGCTTGTAAAGCCGACAATGGACGGGGTAGTGCGTCCGCCTTCCGAGTTTTGAATGACTACCGGCTCACCGCCTTCAAGAACAGCCACGCATGAATTGGTGGTTCCCAAGTCGATACCAATGATTTTTCCCATGATATTTCTCCTTCCTTATTATAAATGTTTATTGCTTTTTATTCACTAGCCGCCGAGGGCGTTGACGAGGGCGCTATCTCGGGCATTAACACTTTTACTTTTGCTGATCGAATTACCCTGTCCTTCAAAATGTAACCCCTTACCAAATCCTCTTTAACAACGGCTTCCGTCGCTTCGGGGGATTTTTCCACCATAAGGGCTTCGTGCAGGTTTGGATCGAATTTTTCTCCTACGGAGTTGAAGCGTTTAAGCCCCCACTTGCTTTCAAGCTGGCTGGTCAGCCGTTTTTCGATCATTTTTATACCTTCGATAAAGGCGTTTAAATCGGCGGCTTTTTCCCCCGATTGAATAGCCCTTTCAAAATCGTCAATTACCGGAATTAAGTCCAAAAGCAGACTTTGGTTAGCGAATTCAATCGCGTTCTGTTTCTCTTGGTTCATACGTTTGCGGAAATTCTCAAAATCCGCCGCTTTTCGCAGAAGCTGGTCGCGAGTCTCCGCCAGTTGCTTTTCCAATTCGGCGATTTTCTCCTCGGGCGTAAGCGGTTTTTCCGCCTCACCGTCGGCTTCCGCGGCTTTTTCATCGCTTTGCCCGGAAACTTCCTGCTCAGCCCGTGCTTCCGCAGGGTTTTCGGTTGAGCTTTCTTCAATTTCAGCGCTATTGTCGCCTGTTTTTTCCGACTGAGTATCCTGTTTTAACATATAGATATCCAAATTTTTATTAGGCTATAGTATGGGAATTTCCACACCTAATATATAAAAATACAAAAAATTGACGTAAGGGTCAAGGAAATTTGACTGTTTTTTATATACTTTTAAACATAAAAAAACAGTAAATTTTTGAAAATATTGACAAATTTAAATCGATATTTATAAAATATATACATTGGGATATTCTCTATTGACCGCTTAATTATTTTTTGATAATTTTAAGATAACAAATTGAAGGTATATGACATGTCAATCGATATAAAAAACATTGTAAAAAATTTACATCCGCTGGAAGTGCGAATACTCCTTAACTACAAAAAAGGCGATGAACTTACAATAGAAAAAGTTGAACAGGATCTTGGATTTAAACCGGGTAACGGAAACCAGGCGCTTTCATGGCTTGCGGGCAAAGAGCTTGTGAGCGAAATACGGCGCGAGACAGCGGTGTTTTTTGAATTGACCGATCTCGGGCGGGAATGGAAAGAGAAGGGCAGTCCCGAAGAGCGTATCATCGATCTTGTAAAAACAAAAAACGGACAGCTTAAATTGCCCGATATCGCTAAGACGCTTAACATCGAAAATAAAGATATTGGCAGCGCGTTTGGAAGTCTTTCAAAGCTGGGCATACTCGCTATGAATGACGAAAAAAATGTAGTTGTATCAAAAGAGCCTTCCGCCGACCAATTTGCGGCGCTTCGCGGTTTGTTGGAAAAGGGCGTAAAAGGCGCGATAGCCGAAAGCTCTTTAAGCGCGGCGGAAAAAAGCGCCATGTCCGGTATCGCGAAAAAACGCGGCGCGGCGGACGCGCCGTTTCGTCAAATAGACCGTGAAACAGTTTTCTTTGGCTTTAAAACGGCGGAAGACGGATCTGTTCCCGCGGCAGAAGCGGCGCAAGCGCTTAAAGAAGCGGGAATCACAGGCGATGAAATCGGCGCGTTGACCCAATCAATGCTTGAAGACGGCAGTTGGAAAGGAAAGACATTCCGCTCTTACAATGTTAAAACGCCGCCTGTCCGCTTAACGCCGGGCAGAAGCAACCCCTACGCTAAATTTTTGGAGAATGTAAAAGATAAACTTACTTCACTTGGTTTTGAAGAGTTTGACGGTCCGTTGGTCGAGACTGAATTTTGGAATTCGGACGCTCTTTTTATGCCGCAGTTTCATTCAGCGCGCGACATTCACGACGCGTACAGTATTGCAGACCCGAAAAATTCCACAAAAGACGGAATCGCGCGGGCAAAATCTATAAGCGAACCTTGGCTTTCCAATGTTGCGTCCGCCCATGAAAACGGAGGCGCAACGGGAAGCCGCGGCTGGAATTACGGTTTTGACCGCGATTTTACAAAGAGACTTATTCTGCGCTCACAGGGAACTGTGCTTTCCGCGAAACAACTGCCGACTGCAAAAATCCCCGGCAAATATTTCGGTATCGCGCGCTGTTTCCGCTACGACCGAGTGGACGCGACTCACGGTTCTGACTTTTATCAAACCGAGGGCATTGTGCTGGGAGAGAACGTAAATCTTCGCACACTTTTGGGAATGTTGGAAATGTTTGCCGTTGAAGTTGCGGGAGCGAAAGAAGTTAAATATGTTCCGGGTTATTTTCCGTTTACGGAACCGTCAGTTGAAGTGCATATCAAACACCCGATTCTCGGCTGGTTTGAACTTGGCGGCTCGGGTATTTTCCGCCCCGAAGTTACTTCCAGTCTTGGCGTAAATGTTCCTGTCGCAGCGTGGGGCATCGGCATAGACCGCATGGCGCTGATGGCATTGGGATTAAATGATCTTAGAGAATTATTCAGCTATGATGTTGAGAACGTAAGACTTAGAAGAGCAAAAGCAAGTTAAGTTTTAACGAGGTGTTTTTGCGACATCGCAGATACGGCGCGCCATTTTTTCCAGAGGAACCTGTTCCATAACATGACCTAACTCAAAAGCTACGCGCGGCATTCCGTAAACAATCGCGCTTTTTTCATCTTGACCAAGCGTCATGCCGCCTTCTTTGTAAATTGTACCAAGGTGCTGGGCTCCGTCGCGTCCCATACCCGTCATGATTACTCCAAGCACATGGTTTGTATACGCCATCGCTACCGACGCAAAAAGTACGTCGGCTGATGGTCTGTGTCCCGAAACCAGAGGCTCGTCCGAAAGACGGGCAAACCCGCCGGCGGTTCCTTTTTTTTCAACTTCAAGATGTTTATTGCCCTGAGCGATAAGAATTCTTCCCGGTCTTATTTCATCGCCGTCTTCCGCTTCCTTTACATCTAACGGGCAAATGCGGTCAAGGCTTTTTGCGAATTCGTTTGTGAAGCCCGCCGGCATATGCTGTACTACGACAATCGGCACTTTTAAATCGGCGTCTATGTTTGAGAACACTACGCGCAAAGCGTCCGGTCCTCCTGTGCTGATACCGATGGCGATTATTTCCGTGTTTGCAGGATAACGCGCTCTAACGGGAGGTTGAGCGGGACCGGTGGGTGTTTCCGATATAAGTTTAAAGTGAACCGATAAGTCTACGCTTTTTGCCGCCGCCGGCACTTTTTGCTGATCTTCCGTAGGAACGACAACTTTTTTACCTTTTGATCTGCGGTATGCTCCGCCGTAACCAAGCAACTTAGTAACAAGAGTGTCTCTTACCACATGAATATCTTCCGATACCGAGCCTGACGGTTTTTGTATAAAGTCGCTTGCGCCCAGAGAAAGAGCTTCCATGGTAACAGCCGCGCCGCGGGTGGCAATGGAAGAAAGTATTACAACGGGAATATCGATTCCTCTGTTTTTTCGTTCTTTTAAAAATTCAATACCGTTCATTTCCGGCATTTCAAGGTCTAAACAAATAACGTCCGGTTCAACGCGCGGTATTTTTTGCAGGGCAAAATTGCCGTTCATTGCTTTCTCGGCGACTGACAAACCGGGAGTGTCCTCGATCATGCGTCCGATTAAGTTGCGCATTAACGCCGAGTCGTCTACGACTAATACTGATATTTCATCTGCCATTTTAATTTCCTTTAGACCTTTTTACAATACAATGTTGCCCATTCAGTTTTTAAAAATTCAAATTTTGTATTCATTCCAAACAGAGATTCTGAATGACCGATATACAAAAATGATCTTGATGCCATAGAGTTCCAGAAATGATTCATAACCGTAAGCTGAGCTGCTTCATCAAAATAAATAATTACGTTACGGCAAAAAACAATGTCAAAATTTCTTTGCTGGGAATCATTTTTTAAATTGTGATAGTCGAATTTTATTTTTGCCTGAATATCCGGATGAACTTTGTATCCGCCGTCTACTTTGTCAAAATATTTCGCAAGATAGGCATCGGGGATTCCGACGATTCTGTTTTCGGCGTAAAACCCTTCTTTTGCCGTCATTAAACATTTAAGTGAAATATCGCTGGCAAGAATTTCAAAGTTCCATGCTTTTGGAAGTATCTCGCTTAACAACATCGCGATAGTGTAGGGTTCTTCACCGGTAGAACAGCCGGCGCTCCATATCTTGATTGTTCCGGGAATTTTTCTGATATTGTTAATTAATTCGGGAATAACATATTTTTCCAATGCGTCAAAATGCGCCTGATTTCTGAAGAAGCGCGTAAGGTTGGTAGTGATGGAATCCAGGAATCCGGTAAGTTCATCTTTGCTGGCTTTTACCTTTTCAAGGTAATCCGACATGGAGGTTAAGCCTTTTTCGCGCAGACGTTCCTTTAACCGGCTTTCCAGAATTGAACGGTTGGTTGGAGTAAATGTTATCCCACTTTCTTTATATATAAGATCGCGATATAACTCAAAATTGGCATCACTAAGGGTCTCTATTTCTGCCATATCTATATAATATGTGACTATTTAAATACAGTCAATAGCTATAAATCAAGCCTACTTATTAGAAGAAATGTTAAATCCATTAATTGACTGATCCATACCTTTTTCCGGCTTCCAGCGATTTTCCCTTAACGGCGGCAAGTTGACCTACCGTCATAACCCAGAACCCCTTTTCCCTAAGACCTTCGATTATCTCGGGTAAAGCGCTTAAAGTATCGCCTTTTGACGTATTATTGTCATGTAAAAGGATTATTCCGCCGTCCCTTGGATTGGCAAGAACGCTGTTTTTTATCGATTCCGGCGTATGACCGGTTCCGTCCCAATCGTTGTGTGTATTTCCGTCAATTAACGCCATACCCCGTTCTTTGCAGACTTTTGACAGATTTTCTCCGTGGTTTAGGTTGGGAGCGCGGAAAAGGCAGGGGTATTTACCCGTTATTTCCTTGATTTCCTGCCCTGCCGCGTCCAAATTTGAGGCTATTACGCTTGTTGATAAGTCGCCCAAACTGTTGTAGCCGTCTGAATGGTTGCCTAACTCATGTCCGCCGTCAAAAATCGCCTTTGCGGCGGACTTGTTTCCGCGGACATTTTGCCCTATTACAAAAAAAGTTGCTTTTACTTTTAATTCGTCAAGTTTTGCGAGCATTGCCTCAGTTCCGCCGTTGTTGGACGCGGCGCAGGGACCGTCATCGAAACTTATGGCGATGTATTTGACGGGTTTTTCATCGTACCCGTAATCTTTCCAGTTGGCTTCTATTTCCGTCTCGATATCAGCTTTTGAATAGGCGTATTTCATAACATCGTCTCCGTGTTCGCTTAACCATGTTTTGGGAACATCAGTAATAATTTCGTTATCATTACTGCCGCTGTCCGAAGCGCATGCCGTTATCATTATAACCGCAATAGCGACTTCCGCAATTAATTTTATACCGTTAATTTTCATTTTCCGCCTCTTACTAAAATATCCGACAATGCAATTATGCGGTCTTGCATTATGTTAATTTCTTTAAGCGATGATTCTAAATATCGGTTTCTGTAGCCGGTTTGCCCATGTCCCTATTGCGTATTTCCGCGCGGCGAATTTTCCCGTTTATGGTTTTAGGCAATTCGCTGACAAACTCAATCACTCTTGGGTACTTGTACGGCGCGGTACTTTTTTTGACAAAGTCCTGCAAGTCTTTAACAAGATCATCGGAAGCCTGGAAATTTTTTGCGAGTACGATAGTCGCTTTTACGTTAAACCCGCGGATTGGGTCGGGTATTCCGGTTACCGCGGTTTCCGCCACGGCGGGATGTTTTAACAGCACGCTTTCAACCTCGAAAGGTCCTATGCGGTAACCGGACGATTTAATTACATCGTCGTTGCGTCCCACATACCACAAATAACCCTGCTCGTCGTAATAGGCAAGATCGCCCGTGTGGAAATATCCGTCATGCCATGAGATGTCTGTGGCTTCGTCGTTTTTGTAGTACCCGATAAACAGTCCGACCGGGCGGCGGATAACTCCGTGTTTCGGGCGATCCGCTTTCATGCAGATTTCGCCCGTTGCGCCGACGGGGACTTTGCTGCCGTCCGCGTCCAGGAGTTCAATGTCGTAACCGGGGATTTCCATGCCCATTGAGCTTGCGTGCGGTTCCGTGAAAGGGTAGAGCGTTCCGCAGCAGATTGTTGTTTCCGTCTGCCCGAAACCTTCGTAAATGTTAAGCCCCGTCATTGTTTCCCATTTTTTAAACAGATCCTGGCTTAAAGCCTCGCCCGCGGCGGTGCAGTGTTTAAGAGCGGAAAGATCGTAAGAAGGAACGTCTTCGTTCATGATAAAACGGTACATGGTGGGCGGGGCGCAGAAACTTGTTACTTTATATTTTTCGATAACTTTTAAAATATCGCGCGCGTTGAATTTTTCAAAGTCGTAGGTAAGAATGGCGCATTCGCCGAGCCACTGCCCGTACATTTTTCCCCACAGCGATTTAAGCCAGCCTGTATCGGAAATTGTAAAATGCAAGCCGCCTTTTTCTACCCTGTGCCAAAAAACTCCCGTCGCCAAGTGACCGAGCGGGTAGGTGTAATCGTGCGCTACCATTTTGGGGTAACCAGTAGTGCCGGAAGAAAATGACATGATCATTATGTCGGAGGCATGGGTCGCTTCCGCTCCTTTGGGACGTTTCCAATCATCTGAGGCGGCTTCAAGTCCCGCTTCAAAGTCGAGCCAGCCGTCGCCGGCTTTTTTACCTTTGGTTACCGCTTTAAGTTTTATCGTCTTGTATTCGCTTAATCCGCCGTCAAAAGCCTCGGTGCAATTATTGTCTCCTGTGATGACTGCCATTTTTATGCCGCCGGCGTTACAACGGTAGATGTAATCGTCCTTGGTTAAAAGGTGCGCCGCCTGCACCGCTACCGCGCCGAGTTTGTGCAGACCCATCATGCAGTACCAGAAAAGATAACTTCTTTTGAGTACCAGCATTACAAAGTCGCCTTTGCGTATGCCCAGCGATTTAAAATAGTTTGCGGCTTTGTTTGAGTACTGCGCCATATCCGCAAAGGTTATTCGTTTTTCTTCGCCTTCGTTGGATACCCACAGCATGCACAAAGCGTCCGGCTGTGTTTTTGCCAATCCGTCAAGAACATCGTAAGCGAAATTAAAATCGTCTTTGTATGTGATTTTATAGTTTGCCTTTAAGTCTTCGTAAGATTTAAAATCGTCTCTGTTTCTTCCGACATATTTTTCATAAATCAACATTAGAGTCTCCTGATTATTTAATTACCACGGCGAGAAATTGCACAGCCTGATTGCCGATAGCTTTCATGGCATGCGGAACGCCTGAATCAAAATATACGCTGTCGCCTTCGTTAAGTATATAAATCGCTTTGTCAAAATGAAACTCCATTTTGCCGGAAAGCATATAGTCAAACTCCTGCCCGTCGTGCGCGTGCAGTGTCAGTTTTTCTTCTTTTTTTGGCTCTACCGTAACCAGAAACGGATCGGCGCTTTTGTGGCTGAATGTAAAGGCGAGGTGTTTGTAATCGTAGGCTTTGCGCCGCTCTATGTCATAACCTTCGCCTTTTTTGACTATGGCGCATTTTGTAAGTTTAGGCGATTCGCCGGAAATAATATCGACAACATCAACGCCGAAGATTTGCGCGGCGTTTTGTAAAAAACTGAATGAAAAGTCCTGCTGTCCGGTCTCGTAGGCTAAATATTCCTCAGCGGAGATATTCATAGTTTCCGCCATTTGCTTGGCGGAAATATTCAAAATGTCCCGCAAAGCCAAAAGCCTTGCGCCGATTTCATGTAATTGCTCGGTCATAACTTCTCCTAATATATGGTAAATTTTTTCATATTTATTATATTTATTGCATAATTTTTTATCAAGATGTGCTATAATGTAGTTAGTAAATTGTTTAAGGAGGAAATTATGACAAACAAGAAAAATTTAGCGGTAATGATAGTAATAGCGCTTACCTTTGGATTTATGGTTACCGGGTGTCCTGACACATCGGACGATGATCCTGCTCCCGCTAAGCCGGTTAATGTTTTTAACGGAACATGGGTTTGTGACTCAAATGAAGACGGCGAAAAAGAAACATTGATACTTAATGAAAACGCTTTTGAAATTTACCTCAATGATGACGAAAAACAGGTCAAAGGAACATTTAAATTTCATTTTGATGCACCAACGCAAACAATAAATGGCATAATATTAACGATAACTCATTATTATGGCGATATGCTTAATGCTATTTTTGAAGAAGCGAGGCAAGAGGCAATTTTAGATTTTGAAGCTACTATATCAGAGCTAGAAGAGGACCTTTTAGAAGAAGATATAGAAGAAGAACAAAAAACCGCAATAGAAAGCCAGATAGAAGAAATACAAGAAATAATATATGCAATAAATGAAAGTTTTGAAAAAATTTCATTTTTATCAACATGGTATGATAAAGCAGGTATTTTAAACGTATTAAGCGTAGCTTTAAGCGACATTTTGGATGAAGAAATTACAGTTGAATCACTATTTGGTGATATGCTTGATGAAATGTTTGCTTCACAGACAGGAACTGCGACTCCGGGAGTTGATAGCGTTACCGGCAATCTTACTCTTACTATAACAATTGACGGTGAGGAGCCTACAATCTACACCAAGCAACCTTAAGAATAACCCCATTCTTTAACACACGATTAACAATTAAAATCGACAATGACCGCTGAATAAGCGGTCATTTTTTTGAAAAATAGAAGATACAGATGATCATTTTAAAATTTTATAAAATACTTGTACGTTAAAAAATAAATTTCCATAGAATCTTTTCTCTCTTCCTTATTATGTTAGTAGACTGATTATTTTCGGTTATGCGTCATAAAAGCTGAGTATCAGTTTTTTATGAATACAAACGCATAAGAAAAATTTTGATTGCGAAGGAGAAAATTATGGCAAACAAAAAAATCTGGCTGGTAATGCTGGTAATAGCGCTGGCATTAGGATTGACGGTTGTTGGGTGTCTTTCCCCGACAGATTCTGACAGTATCAATACTGATATTGTAACGGACACTGATTCTGACACTGATCTTGGAGAAGATCTCGGTACTGACCCCGGTACCGATCCCGGCACTGACCCTGATGACCCTGACACAGACCCCGATTCTGAAGATGACCCCGATGAAGAAGGTGAAGACGAAGAAGAAGAAGATGACGGTATTTAACAAACCGTTAGCTATTTAAAAATGAATTAGACCATCTGTTACAGGTGGTCTTTTTTTTTGCAAAAATGATAAAATACCTTAATGGAACAACATACGCCTTTAACGCTGTTAAATCTTTGCACTCCTCTGCAATATACCAAGACTGAACGCCAAGACCCGTCAATTTTAGAGAACAAAGAAACGCTTTTTTGCTACGAGGTAAACCCTGTTCAGGGCGGCAGTATTGAACCGGATAGGGAGCGTTTTTTGGGAAAATTGTTATTTATTGGGGAAAAAACAGCGGAGACTCCGGGCGGGGAAGGGGAAAAAACAGAGGAAATTGTTTCGCTTCCGCAGGGGGATTACTTGTTTATGCAGTGTCGCTGCGCCGCTGTTTTAGACCCCGAAAAATGGCTTGATTTGGCGATTGAACAGCAAAAAGACGGTCTTTGGGAGCGAAATAAACCGGGAAATCTGCTTTATATTCGATTTTTATTCGAGGACGGGGCTTTTGTAACGCAGGTTTTCAGGGCGGTTTAAAAGCCTTTGACACAATGACAGATACTGTAAAAATCGTTGTTTTTATCAATAAAATAGAGTATTTTTTTATTCTTTTTTACGTTAAGAAAAATAAACTATAAGTTTTTCTTTTTTTTTCAAAAAATGGGAAATTTTACATAAAATTACAATATTAAACAGTTGACTATTTTGAACAATATAAGTATTATTTTAGATAATTTGAAGGATCGGAAAATTACGTCCTTTATAATTCCTACGTTGTGGGAAATGTCCCTAAGGGGATGATTTATTTTAGTATTTACCTGTGCAAAAAATAAAAGCAACCGGTAATTACAAAAAGGATGTTCTTTATGAAGAACTTATTCAAAACTTTAATGATTGTCGCCGTAATTGCGATAATCGGATTTTCAATGGCGAGCTGCGTTAGCGCTACAACAATCGGCGGCGCATCCGGTGGTCATGGCTTTTTCGCTGGCGGTGCCGCGCAAGCTGCAGTTACCGAAGGCTATACCGAAATTGCTTCATATTCAGTAATTCTTGGAGCTTTTGATAGTGGCTTTGCCGACTATGCAAAAAAAGTAAGAGATGCTGAAGCTGCCGGAAAGAAAGTTATTTCTGTAACAACATGGTATTTTGGTTTCATGGACAAAGTAACAGCCTACGCAAAATAAGCATTCGCTGAAGAAAGTTTTGAACAACGGCTCTCTTTTTAGGGAGCCGTTTTTTTTTGCAGAGAGACATAGATAGTAATAAATTATTTAAAGTTTTACGGCTTCTACCATGTAACGGACATCGTGGCCGTTGTCTGTAACATGCATTGTTTCTATTACAAAAATAACGGAATTGCCGTTTGCGTCAATTAAAACCCTTTTTATGTTGTATTGGACAATCCCCTGACGGACATAATTCGGGGTTCCCACTTTGTAGGTTCTAAACTGACCGTTCGGAGAAGAAACTTCAAGGTTGATATAAAATTGCGATCTTACATTCTGCCCGCTTCCCGTAATTGTGGGAATTAACTGCGCATTATATGACTTGCCTGACAGGAAATCGCGGAAGTCGATTTTTTCCCCGTGCGATGGTGGTCTTTCGTCTCTGGAAATGTAAAGGGGAAGTCCCTGATTCTGAAAGTTAATTCCGTATCTGTTTGTAAGGCTTGAATTATTGGAAACTAATCTGTGTAAAATGCCGGAGCCGTCCTGTCCCGCTTTTATCGGCGCGCTTTCGGTAAGCGATACCCTGCCGTTTTGAACAAATGTGTTGCTGACTACATCTACGATGTATAAATCCGCCCAAGGGCGCAAAGACGGGGAAAGCACCCCGTATTGACCGAACATATATGTTCTGCCGTCCGAAGAAAAGCCCAAATCGACAAAAACAGCGGTGTCTCCCGCCCATAAGGCGGAAACAGCAGTTAAGAGAATTATAAAAAGTATAAATACTCTTTTTTTCAATTGCATAGAGTTCCCCTTAATTCTTATTATCGGTATTACTTTTTCTGTCTTGAGATTAAATATTTATTAGGATAAACTGCTGTATGACGCTTTTAGAAAGAAATGCCTTCTTTAAGATAGGGATTATCCTCTGCTCAATCAGCGCTTTATTTGTAGCGGCGGCTTCTTTTTTGATATTTCCGGCGCTTACCGAGATTATGGAGGAATATACCAGCCGTCCGGTCAATTTTTTTCAGCTTTTAACCGGTTTTTTCATTGGAAACAACTATTATGCCGTTTATGTCTCTCTGGCGGCATCGGTTTTTTACTCGCTTGTAAGCATAGTTTTTATACATTTCTTTTTTGAAAGGACTTCATCGCCCGAAATACTGTATATTGCCATTTTTACCATTTCTTTTGCATTGGAGGCTGTCCGTTTTGTCGTACCTTTGCAGCATATTTTTGGTTTTTCGCTGTTTTATGTAAGTTTAGCGGCAAAGATTTTGCTTTTCACCCGATTTTTCAGTATTTTCTCGCTTTTTACCGCCGGTTTATGTGCCGCGGGACTGGAAGTGCAAAAAACCCGTAATGTAATTATTGTATTAATTGCCGCCGCTATGGTAATTACTATAGGGCTTCCAATTGACAGTTCTACTTGGGATACAAGCTTAAATATCATTAACAGTTATAACTCGATGTTTACATGGGTTTCAGCGGCGGCTTTTGTTACTACAATGATAAGTTTTTTAATTGCCGCAAGGATTCGTGATACACGGGAATATATCAGCATAGCTATTGGGGTTGTGCTTGCTCTTGCCGGCAGGGGTTTTGTTGTAAATGTTGATAATTGGATAGGGCTCATTCCGGGGATTATTCTGCTGTCAATCGGGACGGTAATTCTTTGCTCAAAGTTGCATAAGATCCACCTGTGGTTGTAGAAATCCGGCTTTGCCGGATTTCTACGGAGTTTTGCCAAAGGGAAGACTATAGTTTTGTTTGTTTTTTTTAACAGAGACCCTATGCTTTTCTGGAAATGGTTTTTGTTTGGCAAAACTCCATGTTTTATTAATCAACCTTGAACGAGGAAACTTCTTTTAACAGGGTGTCGATGGCTTCGCTGTTTTTGCCGCTTATCTCGCTTACATGGTGTACGGCAGTGTTCATCTGATCCGCGCCCGAGGCTATCTCATTCATGCCGCCGGTTATTTCTTCCGTTATCTTTTCAAGGTTATGGCTCTCATTCATGACTTCCTTGCTTTCTTCAAGCATTTCCTCGGAGCCGGTTTTTACCTCGTGGGTTATCTCGTTCAAACCGCCGGCGCTTTGCAGGAGTTGTTTGCTTCCTTCGCCCTGTTCTTCCATTGCATGGCGGATATTTTCTTCCTGCATCGCAACAGTCTTTACGCCCGAGTCAATCAACTCAAATCGGTTAAGAACGGTTTCTGTTGATTTAGTTATCTTGTCTATCGATTCTTTTATTTTCTTTAACACGTTGCCGATGGTCTTGGACTGAACGCTGGAATTCTCCGCCAGTTTGCGGATTTCGTCGGCGACTACGGCGAAGCCTTTGCCGGCTTCCCCCGCGTGCGCCGCTTCTATCGCGGCGTTCATTGAAAGCAGATTAGTCTGGCTTGCGATATGTTGCATTACCGAGTTAATCTGCAGTAAGCCTTCCGATTCACGCGCGATTTCCTGAATATCCGCCGCTACTTCCTGCAATCCTGTCTTTCCTACTGCGGAGGCTTCTTTTAACGAGTTTACATTGCCGGCGTTGGTAATAAGCGTGTTGGTTACTGAATTGATATTGGCTACCATTTGTTCAATGGCGGAAGACGCCTGAGAAATATTGTTGCTCTGGTTTTCAACATGACCGTTGAGTTTGTTGATGTTTTCGACGACTTGTTCCATTGTCGAGTTGGCTTCATTAACGCTGGCGCCTTGGTTCATGATGCGGCCTTTGATGCCCCGAATGTGGTTGGTAATTTCGCTCACTGTTGTCGATGTTTCGGTCATGTTTCTGGACAGGTCAGTGCTGATTTCCGACAACACGCCCGCCTGTTTTTTAATAAGAAGAATCAAATGTTTGATTTTTTCCAGTGTTTTATTAAAGTATATGGCAAGGTCGCCCACCTCGTCTTTTGAACTTATGGCGATAGTCCGCGTTAAGTCGCCTTCGCCCTCGGATATATCCCTGAGTGTGTCCGCCACTTTAACGATTGGCTTGATAGTGCTGTTCAGGGCAAAGTATATGATTACAACCGCTATTGCAAGGGCTATCATCGCCATAAAAATGACATAATTTCTCATTGCGTTGACATCTTTCATAATGTACTTTTCCGTAGACGCAATCATTATGCTCCATGTATTGCTTGAATTGCCTATCTGGAAAGGCACCATTTCAATTCTTACGTTTGTCTTTAACGAATTTGAATAGCTTTTGCAGCTAAACGGCTTGCCGTCAAGAACAGACTGGTTGGCGTCTTTCTGGTAAACGCCGTATAAAGCTTCAACTTCGGGCAGCAGTTTTCCTACACGCTCGGGACGCAGGTTTCCCATGATAAATCCGTTGCCTGAATAAATTGACATCTGGGATATTTCATTGTAATCTTTTATGGTTTTTGTTATTGCCGCTTGTACCGGTGATATGTCTAAAAGAATAGATAAGTGTCCTACTACTTCATCTGTAGTGGTTCTGGTTATGGGAACGCCTAATCTGACAACAAAGGTGTCATTTCCGTTCACCTTATAAGGCGTGGGGTGATCAACCTTGTTTTTGAGCGCGTCGGGACCTTTTATCCATTCATTAATTTCTTCAAAAATGAGGTTGGGAACTACCTCAACCTTGCCGTTTTCTCTTGTATAGGTCATTGCATACTGCCCTTTTGGGGTTGACCCCGGGCGGCCAATATAGCGGCTGTCCATGCCGTCTATGGCGTTTGGTTTCCAGACGGTATTTACTCTTACAAAATTGGGATTGTTATTCAGGGTAGCCAGCAGCATATTGTCATATGTGTCGCGCCGTGTTCCTACGGGCAAGGTTTCGTATTCGCCCATTATGTCCGCAATTCCGGTTAACTGCTTTAAATAGCCTTCTTCCCGACCCTGCCAGTATCTGGCTTGTTCTTGGGCTAAATACTTTAGACCGCGGAGATTGGATTCCATGGCTATTTGGGACGCTTTTTGCAGTTGAATTACCGCAATACCGCCTGCCACAACTACCACAATGGTTATCATCATAATACTCAGTTTGACTTTTATTTTCATTTATTTTCTCCTGATTCATCCATATGAGAGTATATTACTACTTCAAAGTGAAATTATCAAGGTGATATGTGAAAAACGACGTTTTTATTGTTAAACGGAATATTGAAGAAAATCGACCTTTCTGCCGAAAATGAATAACTATGTTTTTTTCCAAGAAAGTTTTTTGTTTAGTAATTGCCGCGTTTGTTTTTTGCGCCGGTTCGGGGCTTTACGCTGCTTCAGGCGACGGGTCATCATCTTCTGAAATTACCGATTTTCCGTTTAATGCCGCGCCGCTTTTTCCGCACATGCTCTTTACCGAAACAATTAACACATGGAAAAAAATGGAAAATTCCCTGCCCTATTGGGTTGATACCTCGGAAGAAATGGAATATAAAAACCGTTTAAAGGACTACCAGGTTTCTTTTTTGCTTAACAACGATATTCTTTCATATTACGGACACCCGGGTTCGCGCAACATGGGAATTTTAGGCCGCTACTCAATGGAAGAATTAGACAAAATGATGACAACCCTTGCCGCCGAGTACGAGGCGATTAGCGGCGGACGGAAAGTGCGTAAGGCGTTTTACCTGATTTACGGGACGGTTTGGCCTAAAGGCGAAATAGGGATAATCGGGGATAAAGTTCTTATGCCGTACATCGAGTACGGAATGAAACACGATATATTGGTTTTTATCGATCATCAAATCGGGCGTTATGACCCGATAGATTCGCTTAAAAAAATGCTCCCGTATTTGCGTTACCCGAATGTACATCTTGCGCTTGACCCCGAATGGCGGACAAACAGCCCGATGGTGAACATTGGCAGTTTAAGAGCGGAAGAAGTTAATCTTGCTCAGCAAATAATGGAAGACTACATGATAGAGAATAATATTCCCGGCGAGCGTATGTTTGTTATTCATCAATTTAACCATGTAATGATTCAAAACCGCGCGGAAGTAAAAAGCAATTTTAACAGGGTAAGGCTGATACATTGCGCCGATGGTTTTGGTTCTCCCAGCATAAAACGCAGTTCTTACAATTACAACGCGCTTGCTTCCAATATGCCCATTAAAGCCTTTAAATTGTTTTACAATTTCGGAATACCGGGCGCGGGTTACGATAGTCCTTTAATGTCGCCCATGGACGTGTATAATCTTAATCCTCGACCTTATATAATTATGTATCAATAAATGGCTTGTGTTTGACAAAACTCCACGCTTTTATTTTCAAAGTGAAATTAGTCTTTAACGAAAAGTTTGTAGTACAGCAGTACAAACTTGTAGCCGATGTACGGGAAAATTCTGAAAAATCTAAACGGGTTGTTAAAACAATAGCCTATCCATTCAAGACCGGAATTAAACGCGGCGCGGGACGGGTGTTTTTTCTTTTCGGCGAATACGTCAAAAATGTCGCTGCACCACAGTCTCATGCCCTCTCCGAGAGCGACGTTGTTTCTGGCGATCCAGCGTTCTTTGCCGCGTATGCCCGTCCCCGCCAGCAATAATGCCGGAGACGCTTTTTTTATAGCTTTGATAATAGTCGCTTCTTCGTATTTTTTAAAATAACCGGGGAAACGCCCTACAATGCGAAGACGAGGGAATGTCTGCCTGATATTCTGTTCTGTTTTAAGAAGAATTTTTCTTCTGCCGCCGAGCAGGTAACAGGAAAATTCCCTGTTTTCCAAAATTGTAAGCATACTGATAATAAAATCGAACGGCATATAACGGTGCGCTTTTTTCCCTGTAAGGAATTTTAACCCGCCGATTATGCTTTTTGAAATGGGAATAACCAAAGATGCCCTTGTAACGTATGTGCGGTACTCGCCGCTTCTTCTTGCGCGCAGTAAGTCCCACAGAGAAAGAAGAACAATATTATGCTCCTTCTTTTCTTTTAGAAGATCATACACAACAGAGCTAAGATTCTCCGGCGCGACAATATCAATAGGGACTTTAAGCAGGGTTACTCTCTGCCGGATTTCGCTTGTTTCAGTTCCCACGAATCTTTCTCCAATAATAAAATGCGTATTGCCGCCGCGCAATAAAGAGCGGCGGTTTCCGTCCGTAAAACGGTGTCGCCGATATTTATCGGTTTAAACCCGTTTTCCGAAAAGAGGGTAACCTCTTTTTCGGAAAATCCCCCTTCCGGTCCTATAGCAAACGCTACAACCGCGGGCATACTATTAAGATACTCGTGAAGGACTTTCTGTTCAAGCCCTTTTTGATGATGAAATAATAATCCCAGCGAATTAATTGTTGTTTTTTCTTGTAGTTTTTCCCAATAATTAAAAAGTTCATTTATTGTGAGCGGCTGACGAAGAATAGTCGCTGTCTTGGAACCGCTCTGCTGTCTTGCCTCTTTTATGATTCGTTCCCAGCGTGAAAATTTCTGCCCTTTTCCGGCGTCGGTTTTTGCCACCGAAAACTCGGACACAAAAGGGACAATTTCCGCTATTCCGCCCTCAGCCGCCTGCCGGACAATCAAGTCCATTTTGTCGCCCTTGGGCATAGCCTGAAATAAGATCATCGGCGGTAAATTGTTTCCCTGCTCATGCGCGTGATTTTCCGTAATACTGCATTTACCCGTTAGTACGCCGCGTTTAATGGAAAGCACCTGAACAAGGGATTCTCTGCCGTCGGGTAAAAGAGCGGAGAAAAATTCTCCTATTGCCATGCGGCGTACATTAACAAGGTAGTGGTAATCATTGCCTTTAAGCCGGACAATACTGTCCCCGTCCTTTGAAAAATCCGGCTCTTTATGAAAGATAAATTGTTTCATGCCTTATGACGCAAGAACCAGATTTTCCTCGGCTTCTTCCTGCAGTTGTTTTAAGGTTTTTGAGTTCTTCATTAAATTTTGATACGTTTTACCCTCAAAAATTTTCATCGCTTCCTGCAGTTGAACGTCGTATTCCATATCATAAACCGGGGCGAAGGTGGTTCTGTTTAATTCATTCCTGATGAGCCGTTTAAGCAAGGACAGGTTGAGTTTGTATTCGCGTTCAAGCCCCTTTGCGAAAGTTTCAATTTGCGCGGGAGTAGCTTTTGGATTTTTCTCGGCAAACTCCGGTATCTTATTTGCGTTAATAAGCAGGTTCATTTTTTCCGCGTCCGCTTCCGTGTATTCGGGGAACTTTACTTCGCGATCCGGAGGTATACCCACTTTATCGATATTAACGTCGCTCGGCGTATAGTAACGCGCGGTGGTTATTTTAAAACCCGTTCCGCTTAAGGGATAAACCTGCTGAACCGATCCTTTGCCGAAAGTATTTTCACCCACAAGATAAGCCCTGCCTCGATCTTTAAGCGCTCCCGCGACAATTTCCGAAGCGGAAGCGGAGCCTTTGTTTATCAGCACGATGACCGGAATATCGGCGGCAACAAGGGTGGACTTCCTCGCGTTAAAATCTCTGTTTTCCGACGCGATTCTTGATCTTGTCCGCACAACAAGTCCGCCGTCCAAAAACAGATTGGAAATTTCTACGGCTGCGTCCAGTCTTCCGCCGTAATTGTTACGCAAGTCCAGTATAAGACTGCTGTAATTTTTATCTTTAAACTCGTTTATCGCGTCCCTCGCTCTTTCGGCGGACATAGGGGTAAAGGTGAGAAGTTTTAAATAGCCCGTGCCGCCAATCATGGCGTGTTTAACGGTAGGCACTTCGATAATCGCCCTGACAAGCGTTACAGGGAACTCCATTTTTTCTCCGCGGCGGATAGTAAGGGTTACGCTGTCTCCGGGCGTTCCCCTGAGCATGGCAAGCACTTCGTCCATGGTGATAGTTTCAGTCGCTACATCGTTAATTTTTACGATAAAATCGCCCGGGTTTATCCCCGCGCGCCAGCCGGGAGTATCCTCAATAGGAGAAACAACTTCCACCCACATCGGTTTTCCGTCCGGTCTTGGGGCGTTAGCTTTTATGATATTAAGCCCTACGCCGCCAAAGCTTCCCTGCGTAGTATCGTTTAAATCTTTCATGTCAGATTCGGATAAAAATGTCGAATATGGGTCTTCCAGAGCGCCGAACATTCCGTTCATAGCCCCTTCAAAAACAACCCTTGGGTCTACTTCTTCTACATAATTGCGAATAATAAAGTCATAAACATTCTGCATTATGTTCGTATAATTGCGAACCTGATTTTGCGTATTTGCCGATCCCGGATACAGTTGTAAATTACCCTGCGCGGAGGCTCCCGGAATTAACGCGAAAGTAAATAGCAGGCAAAAGGTAATTGTCGCTGTAATCCACACAAAGGTAAAAGGCGATTTTTTGTACTTTTTATCCATAATAACTCCTGATATAATTATGATATATTTAAGATAAAAAGGGTAGTGATATGGCAGGAAAGAAAAAAATAGGTAAAAAACTTATCGCGGTTATTATTTTCGGTTTGGTTTTTTTACTGATTACGGGTTTGCATTTAATAGGAGTTTTTCACTTTTTAGAATACAAATCCTATGATATGAGGGTCAGATTTTGGGCGGATTCCATTTACAGCCGCCCCTCCGATGAAATTGCCGTAATCCTGTTGGAGCAGGACAGCATTGACTGGGCGCAGAAAGAAAGGGGCTGGGGCTGGCCATGGCCTCGGCAGGCATACGCCGAAATTGTGGATTACATGAATTTAAGTAACGCAAAGTCAGTAGCCTTTGACGTTATCTTTTCCGAGCCTTCCGTTTACAGGAACGCCAGACAGGACGAGATAATCGATAACGCCGTAAAAAATTTGGAACTAGCCGAAACGGAAAACGCCGCAAACCCGCGCCCTGCCGGAACAGCAAGACGCCCCAGAGAGGAAGGCGATGACGGACAGCCAAGGAGATCGGTATTCAGAACCGCTATTGAGGCATTGCGCAGTTTAAGCGCAAGAGAAGACGATAATACTTTTATTACAGCGTCAAAAAATTACGGACGTGTGGTGCAGACGGTCATGTTTAGCAGCCAAACAGGCAGTATAACTTCTTGGCCTGATGATTTAAAAGCGCCCTTATTCCAACCTGAGAATTTTGGTTCCAAGCTGGAGCGTTTCAGTGTAGGAGAGAATGAAAAAGCGCAATTTCCGATTAAAGGATTAAGAGACGCGGCCGGCGCTTTAGGGAGCATTACGGGCGTACCGGATTCCGACGGAATTATCAGACGGATTAGACCTTTTACCCTGTTTGACGGTAAAGCAATACCCGGTCTTTCTACCGCGTCGTTTATTGTTTCGGGAAAAGGACAGCAATTAATTTACAATAAAAAAAGAAGCGTAATTGAATGGGACGGAATCTCAATACCTGTTGATAAAAACGGCAATACCCTGTTACGTTTTCACGGATATTTAGATAAATATATTCCTTACAAGGCTATGGATATACTGAAAAGCGCCGAAGCGCAGAAAAAAGGCGATAAAAAATATATGGAAAGCGATTTTTATCTTCCTCCCGAAAACTTTGCGGATACTTATGTTTTTTTTGGTTTTTATGCGCAGGGACTTTTTGATATTTTTAATACGCCTATATCATCCGTATATCCGGGAATGGGATGTCACATAACCATGATGGATAATGTGCTTCAGGATAATTTTATACGCGAAAGCGACGAGTGGTTTAACTTGCTTATTCTTCTTGTGATTATAATTTTGGTGGTAGGCTTAACTATTTTTTCAAGTCGGATTTCTCTTTCTGTTACAGGAGTTGCAATTATTATTTTTGCAATAATTATAGGCTCTTTTTCCGCTTATCAGTTCGGCGGTCTGTGGCTGCCTATGGTAACATATCTTGCGGGAACGCTTGCCGCTTTTATCACCGTAATGCTTTACAATTACGCGACGGAAGGCAGTCAGAAACGCTTTATTAAATCCGCCTTTTCGCAGTATCTGTCGCCCAAGGTTATTGAACAGATCATCCATGATCCTTCCCAATTAAAACTCGGCGGTGAAAAAAGAGAGATGACCGCGATTTTTACGGATGTCCGCAGTTTCTCCACAATTTCAGAAGCCCTAGGCGATCCGACAAAGCTTGTAGAATTGCTTAATTTTTACCTGACAAGAATGAGCGACATTGTTCTTAATAATCAGGGGACAATCGATAAATACGAAGGAGACGCGATTATCGCGTTCTTCGGAGCTCCCATTCACATGGAGAACCATGCCGCACTTGCCTGCCGCGCGGCGATTAATATGAAAAAAGCGGAAGAGGAGATCAATCGGGAAGCGCTTGAGAAAGGGTTTATCAATCATGATGTTCTGGAAGCTCTGGCGGGAAAAGGGATAATAAGCGGCATTGACAATCCAAGTCCGATTTTTACAAGGCTGGGTATAAATACAGGGGATATGGTTGTGGGTAACATGGGCACTCCCAATAAAATGGACTATACAATCATGGGAAATGCGGTAAATCTGGCGGCGCGGCTGGAGGGAGTTAATAAACAGTATGACACGGGCGGCATACTTATAAGTGAATATACTAAAAAGCATATCGGCAATGAATTTACCCTGCGCCCGTTAAGCAGGGTGCGCGTTGTCGGCGTTAATACCCCGCTTCGTCTTTATGAACTGCTGGAAATCGCTTCAGAAGCCTCGCCTGAACTGCTGGAAATGGTAAAAAATTGGGAACAGGCTTTTAGTTTCTATGAAAAACGCGATTTCCGAACCGCTCAGGGTATTTTTCAGGCAATTTGCGATAAAAACAAAAAAGATTTTACTGCAAAAAAATACTTTGACAGGTGCGTTAAATTTGCATCTTCTCCGCCGGATGAAAAAACATGGGATAACGGAGTTGATAATTTAACTGAAAAATGATAATATAACTATAGAGGTGTAAAATGAAAAAAAGTTTATTTGTTATTTGTTTAATTTTATTTGTTGTCGGTTTTGCGGCGGCGCAGTCAGCCGGAAGCACCCTTTTTGTTGCGGTTAAAACATTAACGCTTAAATCAGGCACAGGATACTTTGACAGCAATAAGGGAACATTAAGATACGGAGACAAAGTTACGGTAATAAAGACCAACGGTAAATATGCGGAAGTCAGAAGCGAAAAGAATAATTCGATTACCGGATGGACTACGACAACCAGCCTCGCAAAACGAATAGCGACAGGAAGCTCAAATTCGATATCGACAAAGGAACTGGCTCTTGCTGGAAAAGGTTTTAGCCAGGAAACCGAAAAATCATTAAAGAGTCAAAGAACCAATCTTAATTACGCCGACGTAGATAAAACAGAAGCAATAATAGTCCGCGATAGAGAAGTTAAAAGATTTTTGGAAGAAGGTCAGTTAAAAAAGGGAAATAGTTAATGAAATTAAAAAGACCGGTAAGAAACAAAACTTCATCGAAAGGCAAAAAAAAATCATTAAAAAGCAAAATTCTCATTATCCTTTTAGTAGTTTTTGTTTTATCTGGAGCGTTTATCGCTTATAAGGTTATTTCAAATAAGACCAATTTAAGCTATGCCATCAGCGCGTCAGCAGGCGCTTTCAGTTCCGCCGCGGAAGAAATTAATCCCGAACAGGAATACTATATCGGCAGGGCTGTAGCCGCAAGGCTCCTTAGCACTTATAGTATCTATAATAAAAAACCGGCTTTAACTAAATACTTAAACAATATCTGTGCCGCTATAACAGTTAATTCCCCTTATCCCTATATTTATAACGGTTATCATGTAGCAATACTGGACAGCAATGAAATTAACGCCTTCGCGACTCCGGGAGGGCATATCTATGTCACACTCGCGCTTGTTAACGCGGCTAAAACCGAAGAAGCGCTTGCAGGCGTTATCGCGCATGAAGTCGCGCATATTCAGTTAAAGCACAGTATTAAAGCGATTAAAAACAGCCGGTTTACACAGGCTCTTTTAGTTACGGGTACTGCGGTAGCCGGAACCGCCGGAGGAATGGATGTCAAGCAATTGACTGAAGTCTTGAACGATTCATTTATGGAGATTGTGCAAACGCTTGTAAGCAACGGTTATTCACAGGATCAGGAATTTGACGCTGACAGCACCGCAATGTCGCTAATGGCAGGCGCCGGATATAACCCGTCAGGTTTAATTAATTTGCTCATGTCATTAGGCGCTATCCAAACAGGCGACTCGGGTTTCGGCAAAACGCATCCAAGCCCCGCAGATCGTATTGTTAACGCTCAAAAGTCAATTGCAAAATACAAAGATATAAATACAAGCGCGTCAAGACAGAGACGGTTTGATTTAGCGAAAAAGTAAACTTGCGTATTATATTGGTTAACTTGACAAGCAATCTGTGATAAAATAAGAAAAATATTGAAGGAGAAAAAACATGAAAAAAATAAGCTTAATGTTTGTCCTTATTTTAATTGCTGCGGGTCTTGCGGCGGCGCAGGCTATGCCCGGCGGAACTCTTTATGTCGCCGTTAAAACCGTCACGCTTAAATCAGGCACGGGCTTTTTTGCCGGCAGTAAAGGAACATTAAATTACGGGGACAAAGTTACGGTAATAAAGATTGACGGTAAATTTGCGGAAATTAAAAGCGCAAAAAATACCTCGTTAACCGGCTGGACAGCGACAGCTAACCTTTCCGTAAAACAAGTAGTTTCGGGAGCCTCAAGCACGGCTTCCGCGAAGGAAGTGGCTCTTGCCGGAAAAGGGTTTAATCAGGAAGTTGAAAATTCATACAAAAACCAGAAAGGCAATCTTAACTATGCCGATGTGGACAAAGCCGAAGCGATAACAGTCCGCGAAGACGAGCTTAAAAAGTTTCTTGAAGAAGGCCACCTGAAAATGGGGGATAACTAATGAAAAACAAAATAATTATAATTCTTTTAATAAGTCTTTTTCTTGCCGGAACAATTTTATCATGCGCGGTAGTTTCCGGCGCGGCGCAAGTAGCCGGGGCTGTCGGATTAGTAGATAAGAACGCGGCTGACGCGATCAGCGTATCCGCCAAGGCAATAGGCTCCGCTACGGAAGAAATTACCCCCGAACAGGAATACTACATCGGCAGGGCGGTAGCGGCAAATATTCTTACCACTTATAAACTATATGTAAGCAACCAAAAAATAACCGCTTACTTAAACGATATCTGCGCCGCTATAACGCTTAATTCTCCGCGCCCTGAAATTTATAACGGTTATCATGTCGTCCTGCTGGACAACAATGAAATTAACGCCTTTGCTACTTCCGGCGGACATATTTTTGTTACGCGCGGACTTGTTAACGCCGCTAAATCCGAGGACGCTCTTGCCGGAGTAATCGCGCATGAAGTAGCCCACATTCAATTACAGCACAGCATTAAAGCGATTAAAAACAGCCGTATAACTCAGGCTCTTTTGGTTACAGGCACATCGGCAGCCGGAGCCGCGACGGGAATGAATGTAAAGCAATTAACCGATGTCATGAACGAATCTGTCGGGGAAATTGTGCAAACCATGGTAAATAACGGTTATTCCCAGACTCAGGAATTTGAAGCTGACAATAAAGCAATGTCGCTTATGGCAAGCGCCGGCTATAACCCGTCCGGTTTGATTGAAATGCTTAAGTCATTGAGCAGCGTCCAAACAGCGGGTTCCGGTTTCGGCAAAACGCACCCAAGCCCCGCTCAACGCATAAGCAACGCTGAATTATCGGTAAAACTATATAACGTCAAAGATGCAAGCGCGTCAAGAAGCGCAAGGTTTGCTTTCGCGACAAATTAGACCTGTATCAGTATGGGCTAACCTTGTTCTTTTAAAGGAGATACTTTTTATGGTGAAAAACAGAAAAACTAAAATCGTTTGTTCTTTGGGTCCCGCGTCGTCTGAAGATTCCGTCGTGCGCGATCTTGTTCTTGCCGGAATGAATGTGGCGCGTCTTAATTTTTCTCATGGGAACAACGATGAACACCGCGCTTCTGTAGAACGCGTAAGGCGCATTTCCAAAGAGGTGGGGATTCCCGTAGCGATTCTGCTTGACACCAAAGGACCTGAGATACGTACAGGCATGGTGGAGAATGACGGCACTGTTACAATAAATAAAGGCGACGAGGTTTTAATATTCACCGATGATTGTTTTACCGCAGCGGCCGGAAACGGAGCGCCCGCGCGTATTTCGTTATCGTGGAAAGAAGCGGGAGAAAAATTGCAATGCGGACACCGCGTCCTTATTGCGGACGGGCTTCTTGAACTTGAAGTGATTGATACGGCGGGGGGCATCAAATGCCGCGCAAACAATGCCGCCGTAATTGGCAGTAAGAAAAACGTCAACCTTATCGGCGTACATGCCGGGCTTCCCATTATGGCCGAACAGGACAAGAAAGACCTTGAATTCGGCATCTCAATGGATCTTGATTATGTCGCCGCGAGTTTTTTGAGCTTTCCCCACGAGGTAATCGAGATAAGAAAATTTTTGGAAAGCCATTCTTCCCGCATGAAAATCATAGCTAAAATTGAAAGCGGCGAGGGACTGGAAAACATAAAAGAAATAGCCCGTGTTGCGGACGGCGTAATGGTAGCAAGAGGCGACCTTGGCGTACAGCTTCCCACCGAGCAAATTCCCTTGGCGCAAAAGCACATTATCAATGTATGCCGCAGGGCGGGAAAACCTGTCATTACCGCTACCCAAATGCTGGACTCGATGATACATAATCCGCGTCCAACACGCGCGGAACTTACCGACGTGGCAAACGCGATACTCGACGGAACAGACGCGATAATGCTCTCTGGCGAAACCGCGCAGGGAGCGTATCCTGTGGAAGCCGTAAAAACTATGGATAAAATAGCCTGCACGATTGAGCAGTCGGATGAGTTCCGCGTCCGCATGAGAAATTTTCACGAAGAATGTCTTTCCGAAGCGCATAACCCAAAAGAGAATTTGGGTATTATCATGTCGAGATCGGGAGTTGAGATAGCGACGGCGGTAAAGGCAAAGGCAATAGTTACGCCGACCCAAAGCGGCAACACCGCGCGAATACTCAGCGTATTCAGACCGGACGAACCTATTCTTGCCGTAACCACCGAGGCGCACGCTGAACGCCTTATGCAGTTATACTGGGGAGTGAACACAAGTATAAGGTCGAAAGTTGAAGACTCGGAAACCATGATACGCAACACCATGAAAGTTGTTTCGGAGACCGGAGTAGCCGGCATATCTGATAAAATAGTTCTAATTGCCGGTCTGCCGCTAGAGAGCCCGAACATGATAAACAATGTCCGCGTTGTAATTATCGGGACAGTTCTTGCCCGTTCAAACGCCGGCGGTCACGCGAACCCCGACATTATTCGCGCGCAAGGAAAGATAATCCACGCCGCAACTCCCGATGAAGCCCGCAAGAAGGTAATGTCATCGGAAGGCGAAATACTTGTTTGCAAAGAGCTAACCGAGGACTACATATCCGTAATCAGCATGGTAAGCGGAATAATTTGCGAAGGCGTTTCGGTAATTACCGAAGAAAAGTTACGCGTCTTCAATCCCAATCTTGTCTGGCTTACTCACCTAAGAGGCGTCTCAAAAAAACTGGAAAACGGCTTAACGGTAACCATAGACGGGAAAGAACTGCTTGTGTACGAGGGAACAATTTAACGAATTATTGATTTGTGTTCGCCGTGCGCGACCTAATCGGTCTTAACTGAGCGTCTGTTACTTTCTTCGGGTCATTAACGCCGACGGGGAGTTCTCTTCCCGCTTCGGGCGTAACTTCTTCTTCTTCAAACTTGCCGTCGGCTTCCCATAACTCGGTTTGCGGCGGCGGTGAATCCGCTACGTCCAACTCTCCTTCTTTGAAGCGAGCGGAAATTACTTTTGTTACGCCGGACTCTTGCATGGTTACGCCGATAAGCGTTCCCGCTCCCGATGTGGTTTTTTTGTTGTGTGTAATTACTATGAATTGGCTTGTGTCGCTGAACTCGTTAAGAAGGTGAACAAAACGCCCGACGTTTTGTTCGTCAAGGGCGGCGTCAATTTCGTCCAGAAGACAGAAGGGGCTTGGCTTTACCATGTAGGTGGCGAATAAAAGGGCTACCGCCGTCATAGAGCATTCGCCGCCCGAGAGCAGGCTTAAGTGTTCCAGTTTTTTTCCGGGCGGCTGGGCGAAAATTTCTATGCCCGATTCCAACACATGGTTGGGGTCGGAAAGCCGCAGTTCCGCGCGACCGCCGCCAAAGAGACGGCGGAACATGTTGTGAAAATTTTTCTTTATTCGGTTGTAAGTGTCTATGAATAACTGCGAAGTTTCCTGACGTATTTCCGCCGTAAGGTCTTCAAGGTCTTTGCGCGCTTTTTGAAGGTCAGCCATTTGATTGTTAAGAAAGTCGTAGCGTTGTTTTGTTTCGGCGAATTCTTCGGGAGCCATGAGATTTACGGAGCCTAGCTCTTTCATCTTTGCCCGGGAAGCGGCAAGTTTTTCGCGCAGTACAGCGGGAGCGGTTGTAATGCTGAATATGCGCTCTTCAAACTCCATTAAATCCCTGGAATGGGTCTCCCTGAAATTTTCCTGAATGTTTTTTATTTCCATGTCGGACTGGACAAGTTCCAAATGAATCTTTTCCAGCGATTCCTGCACTTTGGAAAGTTCCAAAGTCCGCTTGTTAATCGTTTCTTTTTTGCTGGCGACATTATCGTTTCTTTTGCGGATATCGTTTTCCAATTTTTCCAAATCCGATGAATACGCTTTAGTCTTTTCCTCAATCCCCGCAATTTCAGTTTGAGCCGCCGTAATGCGCTCGTTAATCTCTTCCTGTCTTTTGCGGTACAGGGAAAGCTCGTCGCGGATATTTTTTAACAGTCCTTCCTGACCCGACAATTCGCGCCTGATAAGCCGCGCCTGATCTTCGGCGGATTGGGCGCGCGCGTTCATTTGAGCGCGGTTGACTTTTAAGTCTTCAAGGGTTGCGCGGTATTCATTCATTTTCGCCATTAGATTGACGTTATCTTCGCGCAGTTTTTTAATGCGCTGCCGTCTTTCCTCTATGCCGTCTTTAGCGTTTCTAATCTGCGTATCCAACGCGCGTTTCTTTGTGATAATTCCCTGAGGAGCCAAAAATTCATCGATAAAGACGGGCGAATGTTCGCGGTAATTGTTAAAAAGTTCTACGGCTTTGTTCGCGCCTTCCGCGGCCTGCGCAAGGCTGTTTGATAAATTGTCGGTAATGCGTTTAATTTCCTGCGCATCTACCGCGCCTGACGCGTTTGAAGCTGCGGCAAGGTCGCGGATAAGAGCTTCCCTGTCGGAAAGCAGAGTCTTTAGGCGGTTTAGCGTTTCGCGCAAGGCTTCTTCCGAGCTTTTGCGTTCCGCCGCGGAATAGCCGGCTTTTTTTAAACCCGCGTCCAATTCTTCTACGATATCGTCTGTTATTTTTGCAAGGTCTTTTTCCAGCGCGGCAAGTTCTTTTTCTATGTTGTGAATTTCGGTTTCCGCCATGTGCGATTCTTTGTCGTTTTCGCTTATGCGCCCCGCGGCAAGCTGAATATTTTCCTCAAAGGAGCGGATATTTTCTTCTATGTTTTCGCACTGTTTTCTTAAATCCTGTACAACCGCGTCCTGCCCTTCGGCGTCGGCGTTTAGTTCCGTTATTTTTTGAACAGACTGCTTTTCGCGTTCTTCGTTTTGGCCTATTTTTACTTTATTCTCGCCGCGCTGTTCGTTAAACAGGCGCACTTCGTTTTCTCTGGCGTTTTTTTCCAGCGCAAGACCGTAGATATTTTTTTGAAGTTCCACAAGCCGCGCTTCCATGGAGTTTACTTCGTCCATGTGCGCTTCCAAAGCTTTGTTTTCCGCTTCCATTTCCGAGCGTATTCTGTCGCGGTCTTGCGTTCTGCGTCTTAAGGTTTCGTTTTTTTCGTCTCTTTCATATTTGAATTGCTTTAAACGTAAAAGCTGTATATCCAATTCATAGTTAAAAATTTCATCGCGCAGCGTGCGGAATTTCAGCGTTTTTTCCGACTGTATTTTTAAACTGTCATGTGCGCGTTTTACTTCGTTCAGTATCAAATCAACCTGGCGCACATTTTCCTCGGTTTTGGCAAGGTTCCGCTCCGCCTCCGCTCCCCGTTCACGGTAGCGTGTAATGCCCGCCGCTTCTTCAAACAAGTAACGCCGTTCTTCCGGCTTGGAAGAAAGTATCTGATCGATTTTTCCCTGTTCCATTACCGAATAGGCGGTCTTGCCTACGCCGGTGTCCCAAAAAAGCTCTCGTATGTCTTTAAGACGCACCTGCGCCCCGTTGATAAAATATTCGCTTTCTCCGGAACGGTACAGCCTGCGTTTGATTTCGATTTCCGGCATATCCATCGGCAGAAGACCTGTTTCATTTGCGATAGCGAGAGTGACTTCAGCCACATTGAGGGGTTTTCTGGCTTCTGTGCCGCCGAAAATAACATCTTCCATTTTTTCCGCGCGCAGGGATTTTATCGCGTGTTCGCCTAATACCCATTTGATTGCGTCAACTACGTTGGATTTTCCGCAGCCGTTCGGTCCCAGAAGAGCGGTTATGCCGTCGTTAAATTCGATATCCGTGCGATCCGCGAAAGATTTGAAGCCGAGAATTGTCAGACGCTTAAGGAACATAAATTAAAGCTGTCCTTCTTTCGTAAATCCCGCGGAAAGCCGTTCAATCAACGCTTCAAACTGTTTTTGGTTCTTTAATCCGTAATTTTCAAGCGGTTCCGCTTCAAGCTGATCAAAGCTGATATTGTTGTTTTCATATTCACAGAACATATTTGCAAGATAAACAGTATCGATTAAATCTTTGCAATCAAAGGGCGCGGATTCAGGATCGTGGTGATAGCGTATTGCAGCAACCAATTTGTCCGGGAAATTCCATTTTTCGGCGATAAGAGCGCCGAGCTCCGCGTGATTCATACCCGCGGAAATATCTTCAAACGCCGCGACGGGAAGATTTTTATCGGTACAGAAACCTTTAATCTTGTTTAAAAGATCGGGGTGTACATTGGAGAAAATAATTTTTCCCATGTCGTGTAACATTCCGCCGATATATACATCGTCCAAGAGAGTGGCGTCGTTTTTGAAGTTCTTGACCAAGTTGTACGCGTAAAAAGCGGTTTTGTATGAATGTTCCCAAAGGGTCTTTTTGTCGATAGTATCGTCGCCCAATATTTTCTGCGTTCCGTACGAATAGAGCAGATTTTTTATTCCCTTTATACCGATCATTTTTACGGCATCCGAAATATTATCAACTTTTTTGGACAGCATATATTGCGCGGAGTTTACAATTTTTAATAAGTCCGCGGTAAGAGCCGGGTCCATCGAAATTTGTCTCGCGATCATCGGCATATCGGAAGCGGGATCGTTAATAAGTTTTTGTATAAGTAAAACATTTTCCGGGAATTGCGGCAGGCTGTTAACGTTCTCCACAATTTGTTCGGACAGAGCCGACATATTGTCTAACATTGTTTTATCAAGCGGAATGGAAATTCTGGCGACTGTTAAATTGCCTTTTGCTTTAATTTCAAAAGCGTCGTCGTCAATTCCCATTTTTTTCAGCATGAGGACAAGAATTACAAGCCCAAGCCCCGCGCCTTCGGAATCATCAAGAACTTGAGACAGCGCGTCTTCCAAACTGTTAAACTGCCTGGAGCGCGCCATTTTATCCTGGATTCTCAGTTGTTCCATTTTATTTGCGGAAACATTGTTTCTTATTTCTATGATTATTGTATTTCTTTTTACTTGTAAAACAACTTTTATAAACAGACCTTTTTCTTTCTGTAATTGCAGATAATGGGCTATGTTGCCTATTGTATCTTCTTTAAAATCTTTCATTCCCAGATTATAATCGTTGTCATTGTTGATATCTAAACCGCGTTCCGTGAAATATACCCGTTTTGTGTTGGCTTTTTTTGCATTTACTACAAGTTCTTGGACAATGTATACAATATAATCCCTTAATTTCATTTGATTCATGTGATGCAGAAACGAATCTATAACCTGCTCAATGTAAATTTCTATTTCTTTGGGGTGCGTATATGTGGTAATTGTCAGCGGAAGACCGGACTGTATGGCTTTTTTGATTTTTTCTTCGTCCACAACCAGTTCGGGGGTAGAACTCATAACTTTTTAACCTGCCTTCTTAAATATTATTCATATTTTCCATATAGATCAAGATATAAAAAATACAGTTATATTTTGATTTACGGCAAATGTGTCAAAATGACACAGTATTATTGTGTTTTTTTGACACTGTGTCATTATCCCCGAAAATACAAATCGATAAACAAAAAAAGCCTTAAAAAACCTTTAAAAACAGCGAAAAAACGTGAAATTTTACTTGGCATGGATATTGCTACCTGTAATGTATAAAGGTGGTGGATTATGAACAATACAAGAAGAAAAAAAGAAAGTTTTGACAGCCTGACAGTGTACTTAAAAGAATTAAATCGTATCCCGGTATTTACCAGGGAAGAAGAAGAAGCGACTGCCCGCGCGGCGGCGGCCGGTAATAAAGAAGCAAGACAGAAACTTATTAACGCAAACTTGCGCTTTGTTATAACAGTGGCAAAAAAGTATCAGGGACTTGGATTGTCCTTGGAAGACTTAATCAGCGAAGGCAATGTAGGACTTATTAACGCCGCGGATCGTTTTGACGTTGAAAAAGGTTATCATTTTATTTCTTACGCCGTATGGTGGATACGTCAGGCGATTATAAGCGCTCTTTATGAAAAATCAAGAATGATAAGACTTCCGGTAAACTGCGCCGCGGATCTTATCAAAATCGACAAAGCGGGAAAAATGATTGAAAAACAGGATACACAGGAAGATGAAATCAACGAAATAGCGGAACTTTTAAATATGGATAAAAACCATATTAAAGAAATCGTCAATATTTCCAAAGAAATTCTTTCGCTGGATAACCGCGCTAACAGTCAGGTTCAGCCGTTACTGGAACTCATCGAAGACAAGCAGTATCAGTCGCCTGAAAAACACGCGGAATATGTCTGCATGAAAGACGACCTTAACAACATACTCGATACATTGACCAAAGACGAAGCGGAAATTATTCGCTGTCATTACGGGCTTGGACGGAAGGAAATGTCATTAAACGAAATCGGCGCTTGTTACAACCTGAGCAAAGAGCGTATCCGCCAGATCGAAGAAAAAGCCATTGCAAGACTTAGAAATCCGAAACGCTCGGATCAGTTAAGGGGGTATGTGGCATAATTTTGATTTATCATGTATAAAGTGATTAATGAAAAAAAATATTTTAATGATAACGGCAATCATAATCATGGTTGCTGTTATTGCGTGTAAGACCGTAAAGCCTTCGTTTCAGGAACCTGATATTTCTTTCCATTCCGCGTCAATTCCCGACATTACCATTTATAACGCCCAGATTCTTTGTAAAATACAAGTAAAAAATCCAAACGCTTTTGAAATTCCCTTTCCGCAAACGGATTGGAAGATTTTTATTAATGAGAAATCTTATAAAGACGGAGAAGTAAAAGCAAACGGAAAAATTAAAGCGCGAAGTACGATTTTTATAGATGTGCCGGTAAAAGTTGAATATCTTGATTTTTTTAAAAATTTTAAACCGTTAATCGGGAGCAAACAGGCAAGTTATAAGATAGCTCTGGCGGTTAAATATTCTTATCCCGATTTAGGCGAAAAGGTTTGGAATTTTGATAATACGGGAGATCTTCCGCTTCCCCAGCTTCCGTCTATAAATTCGCCGACCATGGTAATTGAAAAAGTTGATTTTTCAAAGGCGGAAATACTTGTTACCGTTAACGTGGAAAACCCCAATGCGTTTGAAATTCCGGCTCCTAAAATTTTCTATGATTATCAGTTAAATAAAAAATCTTTTATAAAGGGAAACATAGAGAACGAAACAATACTTGCCCCGTCTTCCGTAACGCCTGTAAAATTCCGCTTAATTGTGAATTATTCCGATCTTTTCAGGACTTTTACAAATCTGGGGCATACAAGAGAAACAGCCAGTTTGCTTGTTTTAACCTGTGATTTTGGAATCCCCGTTTTCAGCGGCGAAACCCGTCAATTTCAAATTTCCGGCGTTTTTCCCTTACGAAGATAAAAAAAACGCACCCGATTGGACGGGTGCGATTAACTTCAATATTATTGAGTTATTGTTTTTTCATGGTTAAATTGTATTTTGGCTTATCGCTTCTTTCAATTTCCATTACAACGTCGGTTTTGGGAAGGCTTGCCTTAAAGGAATAAGACCTTTCCGATTCAGGACATGTGAATGAAATACCGGGCTGAATTCCGTCAACAAAAACCTTAAAATTCTGAATTGTTTTGCCGGAAAAGTCGTAAAGAACGCTTCCGTCTGTACTGCTCAGGATTCTAATGTTGTTTGAAGAAAACTCCCAAACCGCGTCCCAGTTGGGATCGAGCCATTTTCCTACCGGAAAGGTTCCCAATTTGATTGTCTGACCGAAAACTACGGTCGCCGCAAACAGTAAAACCAGCACAATTAGTAACTTTTTCATGTTTTTTCTCCTTTTCTTTTTGATTTTAGCCATTATAACAAAATATTTTAGTTAAAACAATATTATAAAAGAGGGGTTTTTCCAAAATACGGCGATATGCGTCGGTATTTTTATGTATTTATCTTGTAATTCTACCGTTGACACAATGCTTTTCTACTAATAAACTTAATATATGAATATATCCACATATACAGTTAAACCGAAGCTTCCGCCGGTATTGAAGCCTTTGGAGGAGATAGCTCGAAATCTCTGGTTATCTTGGAATTATGACGCAGTTCAGCTTTTTATCAGATTAGACTATGACTGCTGGCTTGCGTCTCAGCAGAGTCCCGTGCGGGTGTTGGGCATGGTTAGTCAGGATCGGCTTGCGCAAGCCGCCAAAGACGATTCCTATCTGGCTGCGCTTAATACAGTATATGACAGGTTTCAGCGTTATAAAAAAGGCGAAACTTGGTACAGGGGAAGCCATAAAGACGTTGTAGCGTATTTCTCCATGGAATATGGAATGGACGCTTCCTTACCTATTTATTCGGGCGGTCTTGGAATCCTCTCAGGCGACCACATGAAGACTTCTTCGGACTTGGGTCTGCCCCTTGTCGGTATCGGGCTTTTGTACAGGCAGGGTTATTTTAAACAGATGCTGAACGCCGACGGTTTCCAACAGGAAAGTTATCCTGAAAACGACTGGTACAATATGCCCGTCGAAAGGAAGAACGGCAAAGACGGACAGCCTTTGAAAATTTCCGTGGAATTGGCGGGAAGACAGGCGGTCGCCCAAATTTGGGAAGTTAAAGTCGGCCGCTCCTCACTGTACTTGTTAGATACAAATATCGAAGAAAACGCGCCGGATATAAGAAACATTACCGCGGCGCTTTACGGCGGCGATAAAGAAACCCGTATGCAGCAGGAAATACTGCTGGGTATCGGCGGTATCCGCGCTCTGCGCGCTATGGGCATTAACCCCGCGGCTACTCACATGAATGAGGGACACGCCGCTTTCATGGGACTGGAACGTATTCGCGAAATAATGAGCGAGATGAACTTTTCTTTTGAAGAAGCGCTCGAAGCTGTTTGGCCTACAAATATTTTTACTACCCACACTCCTGTTCCCGCGGGAAATGAGCGTTTTGATATTTCCATGATGGAAAAATATTTCCGTACATGGCCCCAGGTTCTTGGCATTTCATGGAAAGAATTCTTGGGTCTTGGAAGGATCAATGAAAACGACGAACATGAAACTTTCTGTTTAACGGTTCTTGCGTTGAAGATGGCGGCTTATGCCAACGGCGTCGCGAAACTTCACGGAGTTGTATCCCGCGATATGTGGAAAGGACTGTGGCCCGGAGTTCCGATTAACGAAGTTCCAATCGGTCATGTTACCAACGGCGTTCATACGCGCACTTGGATTTCATCGGGAATGCTCGATCTTTTAGACAGATATTTTGGTCCTAAGTTTGAGGATAAACCGACAGAACTTAGTATTTGGGAACGCATGGATCGTATATCAGACGAAGAATTGTGGCGCACACATGAACGCCGCCGCGATCGCCTTGTCGCCTTTGTGCGCGAGCGTATACGCGAACAGTATAAACGGACAGGCGCGGTGGAAAAACGTATTCGCCAGGCGGAGGACGTTCTTTCTCCTTACGCGTTGACTCTTTGTTTTGCGCGCAGGTTTGCCACCTATAAACGCGGCAACTTGCTTCTTCGCGATCCCGAACGCCTTTTAAGATTGGTCAGGGACAATAATCGTCCTATCCAATTAATTTTTGCCGGTAAAGCGCACCCGCATGATATGCCGGGTAAAGATTTAATCCGCGATATAATTCACTTTGCGGAAAAATACGATGTTACAAACCGCATAGTATTTGTTGAAAACTACGACATGAGCGTCGCTAAGTATTTAACATCCGGCGGCGACGTATGGCTTAATACCCCTCGCCGTCCCATGGAAGCGTCCGGTACAAGCGGCATGAAGGCTGCAATGAACGGCGTTCTTAACTGTTCGATTTTGGACGGCTGGTGGGACGAAGCGTACAACGCTCAAGTCGGCTGGGCAATCGGTCACGGAGAGCAGTACAACGACGAGAAACTGCAGGACGACATTGAAAGCAAAGCGCTGTACGATTTACTGGAGCGCGAAATTATTCCGGTGTTCTACGACAGAGGACGCGACGGTCTTCCGCGCGAATGGATAAAAATGATGAAAGACTGCATGAAACAAATAGGGCAGTCGATGGCGTCTCACCGTATGTTGATGGACTACTCGAATCAATTTTACTTTCCAGCGCTTAAAAATTTCCGCCGTTTCAGCAAGGACAATTATGCCGAAGCAAAATCGCTTGCGTCATATTTCAGCAAACTGCAGCAATCGTGGGGCAACTTAAAGATTGTCAAAATTGATTCCAACGCCAAACCCGTAATGCAGCGCGGCGATATGTTAACCGTAACAGCCTACCTTGATTTAGGCAGCGTTTTGCCGAACGATTTACAGGTTGAATTGTATCACGGCACTGTATCAAACCAGAGCAGAGAAATTACCGACGCAAGAAAAACAGAAATGAAGTGGCTCAAGAGCGAAGGCAATTTAAATCTGTATCAGGTTCGCGTTGAATGTACAGATACGGGAATGCAGGGGCACACAGTGCGTATTCTGCCCAAACACGACGCGTTAATACACCCGTACAGAAGCGGATTTATAAAGTGGGCGTGACCCTTTAAAAAAAGGCAGTAACCTTGACAACCTGCCCATAAACAAAACAAGGAGCATTTTATGTCAAAACCTCTCTCCTCTTTCAAGTACCTTGATGTTGTTGCGTCATTCTTTGTAGTTATTCTCGTGGTCAGCAACATCGCGTCTTCGGCGAAAATAGTCGATCTCGGCGTTTCTCTTTTTTCAATCCCGCTGGTTTTTGACGGCGGGACGATTTTGTTTCCGTTTGCCTATGTGCTGGGCGACGTATTAACGGAAGTCTACGGATTTAAAACGGCGCGGCGTGTCATTTTTATCGGGTTTGCGGCATTAGTTTTAACAACCCTGGTTTTCCTTGTGTTGGGAAAACTACCATCGGAAGCAAACTGGTCGGCGGAAACAGGCGGGGACGCCGCGTTTAGCGCGATACTCGGCGGGATTAGTTACGGTGGCATTGTGCTTGCGAGTTTGTCCGCCTATCTTGTAGGAGAGCTTTCCAACGCAATAATACTTTCAAAACTGAAAGTAAAAATGAAGGGGCGTATGCTCTGGGTACGCACAATCGGTTCTACGCTGGCGGGCGAATTTTTGGATACGGCGATTTTTGTACTGATAGCAAGCGCGGTTGGAGTTTTTAGCTGGGAAATTTTCTGGTCGCTTGTGTTAACAAATTATATACTGAAATGCGGAATAGAAGCGGTTGTAACGCCCTTTACTTATTGGGTATCGGGGTTTTTAAAGAAAAAAGAAGGCGTTGATGTCTATGATAACTAAACAATCTTGACAAATAATTCAGTTTAATCCTATTATAAAACAGGAGTTTAACATGAAAAAACTGTTTTTAGTTCTTGTTGTGATTTTTATTACCGGAGCCTCTTTATTTGCGTGGGAACCCGCAGACCTTACAAAATTTCCGATAGGTCAGGACGGGAAAAGCTGGATTTTAAATTTTGGAGTAGGTCTCTCTGATTTGAAAATATCCAGCAAAGGTGATACGTATATTCCGCGTTTACGTTTGTCGTTAGATAAAAATATAGGGATAGGAGATAAAAAGCTTCCATTCTTTGCCGGAGGTATTGTCAGTTATTCCGGGCATGGCTACAAAGATGACTGGAATGATTGGTATACAGATGATATTTTCGTTGGCGGACGTTTTGGTTATCATTTTAATTGGAATGTGAAAAATCTTGATACTTATGCTGTCACAACGACGGGCGCGGTTGTTTCTTCCTATAAGGATAAAAAGTATAGTAATAATAATCACAATAATATTGATTTTTCTTGGGGTATAAATTTAGGTGTTCGTTATTTTATAAGCTCGGGATTTGGTTTTTGGGCTGAAACCGGATTTGCCTATGACGCTTTTAATGCAGATATCGGTTTAGCTTTTAAATTTTAATTTACGCCATCTGACCACCTCGGGTGGTCAGACGTCGTAAACCGCCATAAAGTGGCAATAAGAGCAACAAATCGCAAAATTAGTGGAAACGAGATTAATCAGCCGCCTAGTATTTCATATAGTCTTTCTAAATCTTCCATAGAATAATAATCAATATGTATTTTGCCTTTGTTTAGGTCTCCCTCAATAACTACTTTGGTTCCCAATTTGCCGATGAACTTTTCTTCCATGGCTCCTACTTCGGGCGGACGCTTTGAAGGCTTGCCGCTGTCAGTGCCTTTATCGGTTTTTGCCTTGCCCGATTTTTCGTTGTTTAATGCCGTAGCCCTTTTCTCGGTTTCCCTAACCGAAACTTCACCCGCTAGTATATCCCTGTAAAGTTTATCCCTTGCTTTTGCATCGGTAACAGACAGCAGCGCCCTTGCGTGACCGGAACTTACTTTCCCCTCTTCTATGCTTTTTTGAATTTCAATGGGCAGTTTGAGAAGCCGCAAGGCGTTCGCTACGGTCGATCTGTTTTTTCCCATTCGCATGGCAAGCTCGTCCTGTGAAAGATTGGAAAAGTCCATCAGGTTTTTAAAAGCAGCCGCTTCTTCAATCGGGTTTAAGTCGCTGCGCTGGATATTTTCTATTAATGAAATCTCAAGCTTTTTTTGGTCGGTGTAATCGCGGATAATTACTGGGACTGCGGAAAGTCCGGCAAGCTTTGCGGCGCGCGTTCTGCGTTCGCCCGCGATTATGATATAAGTGCCGTCTCCGGCGTTTGCCGCTATGATTGGCTGTATAATACCGTAGGTTTTTATAGAGTCGGCTAATTCCTGAAGCTCGGTTTCGTCAAAATTTTTACGGGGCTGACCCGGGTTCGGTACAAGCTGGTCTATCGGCAACTGAACAATGTCCTGCGCTTTTTTCCCGGGTTCGCTCGCGGCGGAAGTCTGCGCAGAAATAGGCGCGGCGTATGTTTCGCTGTCGTCGTTATTTTCCAGTAAGGCATCGAGCCCTTTTCCCAGTCCGATTCTGCGAGCCATTATTTTCCTCCCCTGCGGATAATTTCCTGCGCAAGAGAATGATAGGCTCTTGCCCCGGGGCATTGCGGGTCGTAAAGAGAAATCGGCATACCGTAAGACGGCGCTTCCGAGAGACGGATATTCCGCGGAATGATCGTATTTAAAACCGCCTCTTTGTAAATTGCGCTGACTTGTTTAATGACATCGTTTGCGAGTCTTGTTCTTGGGTCGTACATTGTAAAAAAAATGCCGCCTATTTTTAAAGCAGGGTTAAGTCCTTTTTGGATAAGTTTGGTTGTGTGTAAAAGCTGTTTAAGCCCCTCCATCGCAAAGTATTCGCACTGCATTGGGATAAGCACCGAATCCGCGGCGGCTAACCCGTTCATTGTAAGCTGGCCAAGGCTGGGAGGACAGTCGATCAGTATAAAGTCATAGTTGCTTTTAATTGGACTCAGGACTTTTTTCAGGAAAAAATTGCGCTCTTTTTGGTCGATTAGCTCTACCGCCGCGCCGGAAAGATCGATGCTTGCCGGAATTACGTCCAATTTTTTGACGGCGGTTTTTTTTATCGCCTGCTCCGGCGTTGCCGTGCCGGAGAGCAATTCGTAAATTCCGGGCTTTGGCGGTTTAGCGCCTATGCCGCTTGAGAGGTTAGCCTGTGCGTCAAAATCAACCAAAAGGACGTTTTTTCCGGCTTCCGCGATGTATGCCCCGATGTTTATAGCCGAGGTAGTCTTGCCAACGCCGCCTTTTTGGTTTACAAAGACACAAATTTGTCCCATAGCCAAAATGTAGCAAAAAATGAAACTTTTATCCAGTGTAGCTATCCGGCATCATTTTTGAACAAAAGCCTGGAGTTTTACCAAACACAAGCAATTATTGAAAAAGCATGAAATTTTACCAAACACAAAAAAATACAATAAATACCGTAATTTTCCCTTTGGTAAAACTCCTAAGCTATCCAGCGCAGATGGATAGCAACCGATAATCATAAAGTGAGACTCATTTTCCCGTTATTACTGATATTTATCGCGTTTAATGCTTTTGCCGCTCCTCTTGAGAGCGGTTATGCCCTTGCGCCCAAGGCGACAGCTTCGCCGGAAGACAAAGCCAGGATTTTTCAAGACTTGCGGGAGAAGGTAATTGAGACGGCAAAAAAATATGAAGGTATCCCATACCGTTACGGCGGAATGACAATAAGCGGGCTTGATTGCTCCGGCTTCCTCTGCCTTGTTTTTAAAGAGGCGTTAAGTGTCGCGCTGCCAAGATCGGCGTCCGCGCTTTATGCGTGGGTAGAGAAGACGACCCTTGATAAAACTCAACCCGGAGACTTTTTATTTTTTAATACCGATATGTCCGGCAAGGTTTCCCATGTCGGTCTGTATATGGGAGACAAACGTTTTATTCACTCGGCTTCCACCGGTCCAAAGACGGGGGTAATTATTTCAAGCCTTGATGAAAAATACTGGGCAAATTGCTATGTCGGGGCTGGACGCGCTTTTCCTGAAACAGCGTCAAATACTAAAGATGATAATAATTCGATGGCTGGAGCTTCCGGCGCGGGCGGGAAGGGGAGTAAGAGCGGAACCGGTACAAACACGGGCGCAAGTTCAAGCGCAGTTAAGCCGACCTCTTCTAAACAGGGAAGCAGAGACGCGCGTCTTTTGGCGGGAATAGCGTTTGCGCCGATTTGGAACGGGTTTATAATAGACGGCGATATGTTCCGCGGGTTTACTTCTCAGCTGGGTATTAACGCGGATATTTATCCGCTTGGACTGCGTATGATTTTCGGTCTTGAGTTAAGACCGGAATATGACGGAGGGCTCGGCGTATTCCGCTTACCTATAACGCTTTCCTTCGGACCGAATGATAAGATACGAGTCTTTGCCGGTCCCGTGTTCAGTTTCGGCGATGCTTCTCTTTCGATTAAAGGCAGCCAACGCTATTACTCAGGCGGAACAAGCTGGTTCGGCACGGCGGGAATAACCGTATCGCCCTTTGTTTTTAAATCATCAGCAGGCGAGATAGCCCCTTACGCTGAAGCCGCGTGGCAGTCGTATTACAGCGATAACGCCGAAGTTAATGTCGCCGCGGACTTTTCCGCAAACTTCCGTTTTTCAACCGGAATCAGATGGCTGATAAAAGTTTTATAAGTTTTTTCACGCTAGTTTAAACATCAAGAATTTTTGCTACTCTGTCTAACAGATCGTCTTTATCGTATGGCTTTTTAATGTAATCAACCGCTCCTATTTCGTTTGCATGTTTTATGTCTTCTGGATTGCTGGAAACTGTAAAAAACGCTATCGGAATATCGTGCAAGCCGCTTATCGCTTTTATTCTGCTGTAAGTATCCCATCCGTTCATATCAGGCATTATCAAGTCCAATAAAATTAACTGCGGAACAAGTCCCTGATAGAATAAGGCAAGCGCCTCATTTCCTGATTTGGCGATGGCTACGTCATATTTTTCTTTCAACACTTCTTCCACCATTTCAAGATGGATACTGTCATCATCTACGATAAGGATTTTCTGCTTCTTATCGCCGGTAGTATGCTTAAATTTATGCGTTTCATGTTTTAATGAATCAAAGTTTCTGTTGTTTTCCGCGTTCATTTCGTTGACACGGTTCACCGAGACATTTATCTGGTTAATACCTTTAAGTATTTCGTTCATGCCGTTTACCGTTTCTTTAGTAATTTTTATGAACGCGTCTGTTTCCTGAACAAGAGTCTTTCCCGCTTCTTCCATGTTATCAGACCCTTTTTTAACCGAGAACGTTATGTCCCGCAAACGGCCTATGGTTTTAAGTATTTGTTCCCCGCCCGTTTCCTGTTCTTTCATTGCGCTGATAATATTTTGCTCATGCTCGGAAACTGTTCTGACGCTTGAGTCTATAGCGCCGAAACGCGCCAATACGTCGTCAGAGGATTTGGTAATGTTGTCTATGGACGCCTTTATTTTTTTCAGCATTGACGCGGTGGTTTTTGACTGCTTACCCGATGTTTCCGCAAGCTTGCGGATTTCATCGGCGACAACGGCAAAGCCTCTGCCCGCTTCGCCCGCGTGAGCCGCTTCAATCGCGGCGTTCATAGAAAGCAAGTTAGTCTGGCTTGCGATACTGTTCATCAATGAGTTTATTTGCAGAAGACCCTCGGAATCTTTCGCTATTTCCCGTATTTCCTGCGCGACCAAGTTAAGACCCGTTTTGCCGTTTTCCGACGCTTCGGTTAATGCGCTGACATTTTTGCTGTTTTCAACCAGCGTCTGATTTACCGAATGAATATTAGCAGTCATTTCCTCAATAGCGGAAGATGATAAATTTACGCTTTCTGTTTGTTCTTCTATCATATTGTTAAGGTTTTCTATGTTTTCCTTAATGTTCCCTACCGCCTTACCCGATTCTTCCGCGCCGGTTTCCTGTTTAACCATGAGGTTTTTCATGTTGTCGAGGTTCGCTGTAATCTGCAGGACGGCTGTTGAAGTTTTGTTCATACTGCCGGAAAGTTCAAAACTGGTATGATTAAGACCGTTAATTTTATATTTTATTATCTCTACAAGATTTCTGATTTTTTCCATTGTAAGGTTAAAGTAACCCGCCAGTTCTCCAATCTCATCATCTTTACCCGCTTCGATTCTTCTGGTTAAGTCCCCTTCGCCCATTGAGATTTCTTTCAAGATAGAGTTGATTTTGCTGAGGTGCGAAAAAATCTGGCGCAGTAAAAGTAAGATAAGCCCAAGACCAAGCAGTACGGAAACTATACTGATAATGATCTGCTGTTCTTCGTTTCGGATAATTGTGTTATGAAGATTATCTCCGTTAAAATCGCATCCGGTAATACCCACGATTTCTCCGGCGGAATTTTTAATGGGAGCGTAAATCGAAACCAGCCACCCCCAACCTTCCTGATACACTAAATTGCCGCTTTCAGTTTTCCCGGAAACCATTACCCGCCTGAACGCGTCGTCATAGCCGCTGGTATCTTCTTCGTCTCCCAGCGCGGAAAAATTATCCGGGTCGTCAGGCTCGCCGCTGCCGTCAATGATATACTGCCAAGTGTGCTTGACCACATGCGCCATGGTGTACAAATATACGCAGCCTGACAGTTCTTTTATTTTAAAGAGTTGACCCCTGGTTTCCTCGTAAAAAGGATCATCAACATCGAGTGATTTTGCCAAAGCCTCGAATTTGTCGCCGTCAATTATGGAAACCGCTTTTTCTACAATAGATATGCCTTGTTCGGTAAAAGTCTGGGATGCGGCTTTTGTCATCTGGCGAATTCCAAGCACGGACGTTACTACACTCATAGCAATGATGAAAAAAGAGAGAAATACGACGAATTGGAATCTAAGGGAATGAATTATTTTCACAAAATTATTATATCCTTATGTTAAAGAAAAAAACAAGTACCTTTGATACTACGGAATATGGTATAAATCAATTAACCTTAAATTTAGAAACTTCTCTGGAAAGCTCGTTACTGGCATGTTGATTTTCCACGCTTATTTCATTTACGTTGTTGATAGCTGAAAGAATGGTATCTGCGCTGCTTGCTATGTCGTTCATAGCGTTTTCAATTCCGCCTGTGATTGTTTCCAGTTGACGGCTTTTTTGGACAATTTCATTCCCTTCGGTAGACATTTCCTCCGAACCGCTTTTTACAAGACCTGTAAGCTCGTTAAGTTTTTCTATGGAATTTAGTATCTCCTTACCGCCGTTTTCCTGTTCTTCCATAGCTGTGCGAATATGGTTTTCCTGTTCAGAGACAGTTTGAACGCACTGATCAATAAGAGCAAATCGGTTTAAGACTTCCTGTGTGGACGCTGTAATTGTATCAATAGCGGCTTTGATATGCTTGAGAGTGTTAGTTGTGTTTTTTGCCTGTTGGCCTGATGATTCTGCAAGTTTTCGTATCTCGCTGGCAACAACCGCAAAACCTTTACCGGCATCTCCGGCATGGGCAGCCTCTATGGCGGCGTTCATGGAAAGCAGACTGGTTTGGGCCGCGATGTTTTCCATTATCGCGTTGATTTCTATCAACCCTTCAGAATCTTTTGCGATTTGTTCAACGTCGCGGGAAACTTCGACTAGACTGGCTTTACCCGCTTCGGACGCGCTTGTAAGTGAAACTACGTTTTCAGCGTTTTTAACAAGAGTTTGAACTACCGAATGAATATTTACAAACATTTCCTGAATAGCGGCGGAAGAAGTGGATACGCTTTTCACTTGATCTTTAACATACCCATTCAATTTCTCGATAGTTCCCATAATGATATTCATGGCTTCGCCGCTTTCCGTTATGTTTGAACCTTGGACATCTATATGTCCTTTCATGTTTTGAATTTTCGTCATAATGTTATTAGTGGCAAGCGATGTTTCCGTCATATGATCGGAAAGGTTATTGCTTATATTTTCAAGCTGCAGAGATTTATCCCTGATTACTTTAACCAAACCGTCAATAGAATCGAAAGTTTGATTAAAAATTTTCGACATATTGCCGATTTCGTCTTTTGACTTAATGTCTAGCCGGCGGGTCAAATCGCCTCCAAGGTTATTCAAAAAATTAATAGTGTATTTGATGGGAATAGTAATGGAAAATCTTATAGCCAAACTTAAAATTATCGCCGCGGCAATAACTATAAAGGCGATGGTTAAAAGCGTCTTTGTATCGCGCTGAACCGTCATGGTTGCCAATTCCTCGACTTTTTCGTATTTTTTTGTAGCTCCCATAACAACCTGATCTACGCTTTTACGATGCGTTGTATATAAGTTTTTTAAATCGCCTTGCGCGAGCCTTTTGGCGTATTCACGATCGCCTCTTTTCAAAGCGGGGATAAATTGGTTGGATACAATATCAAAAAACTTAGTCGCCGGATCATAAGCCCCTATCAGCATGGCGTCTCGCAACGCCCCCTTTTCCAGCAGAGGTTCATTTATCCAAAACTCGTGCCGTTCATTGTAATCAGCTTCAAGCCGTTTAAGTTCCGAGAAAAAATAATCCATTCGGGCAGGCTCGGTTTCATCCACCACCTGCAAAACGTCCAGATATGATTCGATAATGTACCCGGGCGGCGGCAGTACGTCCGCAATCAAATCCTTACTCATGATAACTTGGTTATAAAGGTTTCCATGAATACGAAGAATATTCAAAGTCGAGAACGACCCCAAGCCGAAAATAGTATATCCGACTATGAGGACGATCAATAATATTATTAGTTTTTTGCCTATACTTACATCTTTAAATAAATTCATCTTTTTAAATCTCCTAAGTCCGTTTTTTATATTATATAAAAATTATTTAAAATAGAAAAGTACAGCAAGGACAGGACTCGCCTTCCATTCGGCAACATCCTGTTGCCTCATTCCAGGCCGACTTTTTTGCTAAACCGGCGTCCTGCCGGTTTACCTCACGAAACCTCACGGTTCCGTGAGGTCGCAAAAAAGTTTCGAGTCCTGCTTTTATTAAAAAGTGATAGTGTTAATCGGGTTTAGAAAAATTTTTTGAAAGTGAATGAATTTTTAGCAAGGACAGGACTCGAACCTGCGACCTCCGGGTTATGAGCCCGACGAGCTGCCAACTGCTCTACCTTGCGTCGTTCTTTAAAGTTACTGATTTTCGTCTGACTTGTCAAGGCTTATGCTTACTGATTCCCAGCCGCCGCGAATGGATAATATCGTTGTTATTAACGCGGAAAGAGTTATTAGAACCGCCGCAATCGAGGGCAATAGACTTTGTGTGTATACCATCAAATTGTAAACGCCGTGAATGGCGACTGCGGTTAAAAAACGAGTGATCGCTTGCGAGGGATTTTTTCGGAGAATTACAATTGCGCTGCCGACTCTGGAACTGCAGGCTCCGTGCAGGGCGGCAGTGAAAATGCGCAGTAAAGCAATATGGATGCTCATGCCGTCCGCGGCGTATCTTGCGCTTTCAAGGATTGCAAAGCCAAAACCGGCGATAAGACCGATGGCGGTTCCCAGTTTGACAACGTTAAAGTCAGACTGCTGGTTTCCGTCGGCGGGCGGTTTAATGCGGAAGCCGATAAAAAAGAAAATGAACAGCATAATGAATCGGCTTAATTCTTCGGTTAGGGATATTCGTATGAAAAAATTGTAAAATAACGCTAATCTGCCGTGCGAAAGAAATTTAAATGTTAATAGACCCTGCAAAATAAGAGCGGGAAAAAACGCCGCCGCGCCGGCAAGAAGGGCGAATAAAAATTGAACAAGTGAAATTTGATACTTTGCAAGACGAAACCAAATGTATACAATAACCACAGGGAGTAAGTAAATTAAAATTAAAACAAATAAAACCCATGAGCTTAACATATATCTCATTTTATCAAATAATCAAATATTCTTGAAGAGTAAAAATCGATGAAAGATATAATTTTGACAGGTCCGAAACACTCCGGTAAAACAACCACGGGCAAAGAGCTTGCCTCGTTATTTTCATGCGATTTTATCGACATAGACGAATTGATTACGCAAAGAACCGGAAAAAGTCCCCGTCAGCTTTTTAGCGAAGGGCAGGCTGTTTTTCAAAAAGCCGAGACCGAAGCTTTGGCGGCTCTTGCGGACTCAGGCGGGGCAAAGCCGCGCGTAATTGCCGCAGGCGGCGGAATAATTGACAACGAAGAAGCTTTATCCGTATTAAAAAAATCAGGCGCGGTGATTGTGTACCTTGATATTCCCGCCGAAATTGCGTGGGAAAGAATCGCCGCCAAAGGTGAATTGCCGCCCTTCCTTAAAACGGATAATCCAAAGGAGACGCACCGCGTTTTACACGAGAGGCGCGCGGCGGCTTATCTGCAAATTGCCGAAATTGTTATAAAAACCGAAGGAAAATCGCCGCAAGAAAGAGCCGCCGAAATTCACTCCCGTTTATGAAATTTTATAATAAAAAACGTTTTTTTGTTTATTCAAACAAGTTTTAATATCTTGTATTTGGTATTTTAACATATTTCTTACTTGAGTATATTCCCCAAACGGGTGTATAATTCTATAAAATAAAGTTTTCCGGCTGGTATATATGGGAACTCTTGGAATAAAAACTATTTTTACTCTCACTTTATTCAATATTAAAGTACCGATTACCGAAACGGTTATAATTTCATGGGCTGCAATGCTTATTCTTATCGTTATTTCGCTCGTTCTTACGCGTAAACTCAAAGAAGTCCCCGCAGGTCCGCAGGCGGTCTTGGAAGCGGGAATAGAGTTTGTGAACAATTTCGCGAAAGAGCAATTTGGTACTTTTGCAAAGCACCTTGGTCCCTACATGGGTTCGCTTTTTTTGTTTCTGCTCCTTGCGAATATCCTTCCTGTTTTATCGCCTCTGCCGTTTAAAATGTTTGGATTCAATTTTATTCCGCCGTTTGAGATTCGTCCGCCCACAAGGGACATCAATGTAACGGCGGCGCTTGCGTTAATTTCAATTTTACTGCTTATTGTCTGCGGTTTTGCGGCGCGCGGAGTAAGAGGCTGGTTCAAAAAGCTTTTTTATCCTGTTCCGTTTATGCTTCCTTTCAATATTATGGAATATGGAACGCGGCTTATTTCTCTTGCTTTGCGGTTATTCGGAAATATGTTAGGCGGCTATGTGCTGATGAGCATGATAGAAGGGCTGTTTCCCGTCGCGCTTCCCGTTGTTTTTTCGCTCTATTTCGATTTCTTTGACGGAATGATTCAGGCTGCAATATTTGTATTTTTAACCAGTCTCTATATCAGCGAGGCTGTTAAACTTGAAGAGGTAATATAGGATGATTTGTCTCCGCGATGCGGAGACTTCGATATACTTAGCCTGACAGCTTTTAAGCTGTCAGACTTAAATGGAGGTTAATATGGATTTGAATGTATTGATTGCGGTAGGCGCGGGTATCGCGGTAGTTACGGGTCTCGGAGCGGGTATCGGCATTGGTATTGCGACATCGGGCTTTTTACAGGCGATTTCACGCCAGCCTGAGGCGGCCGGAAAAATGACACCGATGTTTTTTGTCGGCGTCGCGTTAGCGGAATCTACGGCTATCTACGGATTGGTTATTTCTATTCTTCTGATCACCAAACTGGGATAAGGCGGAGGGGAAGCCATGCTTGATTTTTCCGTCACATTTATAATTACCATTATCAATATCACAATTCTGTTTTTTATCTTAAGGAAGATATTGTTTAAACCGGTAACAAAATTCATGGCGGAGCGGGCAAAGCGCGTACAAGATACAATTGAGCAGGCGCAGCATGACAAAGACGAGGCGATGAGACTGCTTGACGAGTACGAAGCCAAATTGAGAAAAGCCGAAGAAGAGACGCGGGAAATTATTAAAACCGCGCATGAAAACGCCGAGCGTCAGGCGCAGTTGGTAATTGCCGACGGAAGGAAAGAAGCCCAAGACATGGTAAATGCCGCGCTTAAACAGATTGAAATGGAGCGGCAGACGGCGCTTGCTAAGTTTAAACTTGAAGCCGCCGCTCTGGTAGTCGCCGTAAGCGCAAAACTTGCGTCAAAGGATTTTTCAGGCGAAGACAACAGGCGTTATGTAAATATGCTGTTGGATGAGCTTTCGGCGCAAAAAGGAAACGGCTGAAATGTTTCACGCGCAGCGTTGGGCAAGCGTGTTTTTATCCGTTTCGGGTAAAAACGCAAACGAAGCGTTTTTATGCCTTAAGGCGCTTTCCGCGCAAATAAAAAACGTACACGGCGTTTTTTTTGGACATACCGTTTCGTTAAAGCTTGAAAAAACACTAAGGGAAAGCGCCGCTTCCTCCGCTGAAAAAAATCCCGCCGTGGAGAATGTTATACGTTTTTTGTGCCTGCTGGTTGAAAAAAACTGTTTTAGGCACATTGAATTGGTTTTACAAAAAATCGAACAAAACCTTGACGAACAAAATGGGATACTTGACGTTACTGTCGAATCCGCGGCTTCTATGGAAAGCGGCTTTGAAAAAGAGCTATCCCAAATGATAAAAGAGAGAACAGGCGCGGCGGATATTAAAATGAAAACACGCGTCAGACCGGAATTGCTGGGCGGTTACCTTCTGCGAATAGGCAGTTATTATGTGGACGCGAGTTTAAAGGGACAGTTGGAAAACATAGCGGCTCGTTTAGGCGAGAATATAGGAGGTCCCCGCAATGGCTAATTATGATGACCTAACTAAAGTTTTAAAAGAGCGTATTGAAAATTGGAATAGACAGGCTTCATCGGGTAGCTGTGGCTTTGTTGTTCAGGTTGGCGATTCTGTCGCCACCGTCTACGGTCTTAACGAGGCGGTTTACGGTGAGATGGTTGAATTTGCCTCGGGCGCGCATGGAATTGTTTTTAACCTTGAGGAAGAAAACGCGGGGTGCGTAATTTTAACGGGCGAAGACCTTGTTAAAGACGGCGAGGAAGTAAAAAGAACGGGCAAGGTTGTGTCCATTCCTTCGGGCAAAGCGTTTTTCGGCAGGGTAGTGAATCCGCTGGGCGAAGCTCTTGACGGCAAGGGTCCGATAACAGCCGAGGCGTTTATGCCGATGGAGTCTCCCGCCGCGCCTGTAATCGAGCGCGGAAGCGTGGACACTCCGCTTCAAACGGGGTGCGTTTCCATTGACGCGATGATCCCAATCGGGCGCGGTCAGCGAGAACTGATAATCGGCGACCGCCAGACGGGAAAAACGGCAATCGCTATCGATACGATAATTAACCAAAAGGGAAAAAATGTTATTTGTATATACTGCGCTATCGGGCAGAAGGCGTCTTCGATAGTGGCGATTATGAATTATCTTGAGAAACACGGCGCGATGGACTATACCTTTGTAGTGTTAGCGTCCGCTTCAGATTCGGCGGCTCTTCAATATATCGCACCATATTCGGCGGTCGCAATGGCGGAATTTTTTTTACATCAGGGAAAAGACGTGCTTGTGGTTTACGATGATCTTTCCAAGCACGCCGTCTCTTACCGCGCGATCAGTTTGCTCCTGCGCCGCCCGCCCGGACGCGAAGCTTTCCCCGGCGACGTGTTCTACCTTCATTCGCGGCTTTTGGAACGGGCGGCAAAACTTTCGCAGGTAAAGGGCGGCGGTTCAATTACCGCGATGCCCATTGTTGAGACGCAGGCGGGCGACATTTCGTCCTACATTCCCACTAACGTAATTTCAATAACGGACGGACAGATTTTCCTTGATTCCGAATTGTTTAACTCGGGTTTCCGTCCGGCGATAGACGTGGGTCTTTCGGTAAGCCGTGTCGGAGGTTCCGCTCAAACAAAGGCGATGCGGAAATTTTCAGGGCGTATCAGATTAGACCTTGCGCAATACCGCGAGATGGCGGCGTTTGCGCAGTTCGGCAGCGATTTGGATAAATCTACTCAGGACAAACTGGCGCAAGGCGAAAGGCTTATGGAAGTGCTTAAACAGCCGCAATATTCGCCGTATCCGCTGGAAGAACAGGTTATAATTCTTTTTCTTGCGGTGGAAGGTTTCCTTCTTGACGTAAAAACTGAAAATGTTGCCGCATTTGTAAAGGATTTTTTAATTTTCCTTAAAAGCCAAAAGGCGGATTTGTTAAAGAGCATAGCGGAAACGGGAGTTGTTTCCAATGACCAGGAAAACGAATTAAAGAAAATAGTTGAAAACTTTAAGGGAGCAAGGAAATAAATGTCGAATTTACGCGATGTGCGCCTGCGGATGCGGGCTATCGAACAGACATTACAGGTAACCAAGGCGATGAACCTTATTTCCACCGCGAAACTTCGCAAAGCTCGGAAGATGCTTGCGGATACCGTGCCGTATTTCAGAAGAATTCAAAAATCAATGTTCGATATTCTTTCCAGTGAGAAAAATATTGACAGCGCATTTTTTAAAAAACGCAAAGACCCATCAAAGCCTTCCCACAACGCGATAATTGTCATAACCAGCGACAAGGGGCTTGCGGGCGGCTATAACGCGAATGTTTACCGTCATGTAGAAGAGCTTTGCAAAAAGGTGCAGAATCCCGTGCTGATACTTATCGGCGGCAATGTCGGCTATCGCTATTTTGGTCATTCTCCGTATGTAATTCTGGAAAATTTTTCTTTCCACCCGCAGGTTCCAACAGTGGAACACGCCGGAGAAGTTTCCGAGTATGTGGTTTCTCAGCTTCTTTGGGGAATTTTTGATTCGATACATATCGTGTATACCAATATGTTAAGCATGGTAAAACTTTTGCCGACAGAAAATCAAATAATTCCGCTAGTAAAAGAAAATATTCAAAAGAATATTTTGGAAATCGGCGGTGAAAAAAGAGTGGATTTAAAGTTTGAATTCCTGCCGTCCAAGGGGGCGGTTTTTGATATGCTGGTTCCTCAGTATATAAAGGGCGTAATTTACGGGGCGATGGTGGAAGCGTACGCAAGCGAACAGAGCGCCCGCATGAGAGCGATGGACGAAGCTTCCAAGAGCGCCGAAGATATGCTCGCCTCTTTGCGGATAAGTTACAACCGCGCGCGTCAGGCGGGCATTACGCAGGAAATGGCGGAAATAACAGGCGGTTCTACAGCGCTGGCTGATAGGTAGGAGGAAAGATGGCAAACAAGGGATATATTACTCAAGTAATCGGACCCGTTGTAGACGTTCGTTTTGAACAGGGACAGGTTCCTCTGATTTTAAATGCGTTGAAAGTGAAAGCCGATCGCATTGTTACTCTTGAAGTCCTTCAGCATATCGGCGATAACCGCGTGCGCTGTGTAGCGATGTCAGCCGCCGAGGGATTGTCGCGCGGGCTCGAGGTTGAAGACACAGGCAAACCCATCAGCGTGCCGGTCGGCAAGGAAGTGCTGGGACGAATGTTCAGCGTAACAGGCGATCCAATTGACGACAAAGGAGCGTTCAGCGCGGCGCAGTATGAATCGATACATCGTAACGCGCCCGGTTTTAGCGAACTGCGTCCGGCGACCGCGCTGCTCGAGACGGGAATAAAAGTAATAGATTTAATTGCGCCCTACGCGAAGGGCGGAAAGATTGGACTGTTCGGCGGCGCGGGAGTAGGGAAGACAGTCGTTATCATGGAACTAATCCGCAACATAGCGACGGAACATTCAGGCTACTCGGTGTTCGCCGGTGTCGGCGAGCGTTCGCGCGAAGGAGCCGACCTTTGGAAAGAAATGACCGAGAGCGGCGTTATCGAAAAGACAGCGCTTGTCTTTGGTCAGATGAATGAGCCTCCCGGAGCGAGAATGAGAGTCGCGCTTGCCGGTCTTACCATGGCGGAACATTTCCGCGATCAGGAAAGACAGGACGTTCTTTTATTTGTCGATAATATTTTCCGCTTCATTCAGGCAGGCGCGGAAGTTTCCGCTCTTCTAGGACGCATACCAAGCGCGGTCGGTTATCAGCCGACTCTCGCTAACGAGATGGGCAGTCTTCAGGAAAGAATCGCAAGCACTTCAAAAGGATCAATCACCAGTATTCAGGCGGTTTATGTTCCTGCCGACGACCTTACCGATCCCGCACCCGCGACAACCTTCGCCCACTTAGACGCGACTACTACGCTGTCGCGCAAAATTGTAGAGTTGGGAATTTATCCCTCTGTCGATCCGCTTGCTTCAAGCTCCCGTATTCTTGACGCGGCGATAGTCGGCGATGATCATTACAACACAGCCCGCAGAGCGCAGCAGATTTTACAGCGGTATAAAGAGTTACAGGATATAATCGCCATTTTGGGAATGGACGAGCTTTCCGAGGAAGACAAGCTCACAGTCGCCAGGGCAAGAAAGATACAGCGCTTTTTCAGCCAGCCGTTTTTCGTCGGGGAAAAATTTACAGGTATTCCCGGACGCTATGTGCCTGTCAAAGAAACAGTCCGCGGCTTCAAGATGATACTGGACGGCGAATGCGACACAATCCCCGAGCAGTCTTTTTACATGGCGGGCAATATTGATGACGTTTTGGAAAAGGCAAAATAATGTCGGCTTTATTTAACTTTGAAGTTCATACGCCCAAACGTCTCTTTTATTCGGGCAAGATAGAGGCGATCACTATCGGTCTTGACGACGGCGAAATCGGCATATACGCAAACCATGCCCCCTTCTCCGCGCACTCTGTTACCGGAATGCTCCGCATAAAAGACGACAGCGGCAACTGGCGTTCCGCTTTTGTTTGCGGCGGCATTTTGGAAGTTAAAGAACACAAAAACGTACTGATGGTTGAAAGCGCCCAATGGCCTGAAGAAATTGACGTTGAGCGGGTTCTTGAACTTAAAAGGCAGGCTGAAGAAACATTAAAGACTACGAATTTAAAATTCGAGATTGATAAAGCAAAAAAACAGTTACACCACGCCGAATGCAGACTGAAAGTTTTAGAGACGATGAAGAAAGAGTAAAAAATTAAACCGACATCAATTTATGCATTTCTTCGCCGAGCGCGACGGCTTCTTCCGGTGTTTTTGTCGATGTTTGAATAAACACGCCTTTGCGCCCGAAGAAGTCAATCAGCTTTTTTGAGTAGGCGGCTAAATCCGCGACGCTTGAAAGTCCGTCTTCAAGGTGATCCCAGTAAAAGTGGCGAAGGCAGAGCGGAGTTTTCCCCGACACCGCGTCGCGGACTTTTTCCCAATTCTGCACTTGAGGGATAGTGAAATCAAGACCTTTCAATCCGGGGATTTCCATCATCGCTTCCGCGACATTGGAAACGTCGCCGCAGGAGTGTACAACAATGCCGCCGAATTCCTTCGCTATCATCGCGTTGTACTTTACGCCGAACTCGCGGTACAGTTTTGGGGAGAGCAGGGCGGCGGTATCGTCGCTTACTCGGATACCCATTTCTTTCGGCACATACCAAAATTCATGGCTCACCCCGTAGAGGTTTGTTATCCGTTTAAACATTTCTTTAATGTAGCCGATAGTCGCTTCCGTGATTTTTTCCATAAGCGCGTGAACTTCGTCGGGGTAGACAAGCGTGGCTTCTATGAACGAGGTATATTCCCAAATAAGGGACGCCGTAACAAGCGGAGAGGGAACATTGACAACCCTCAGCGGAATTTTCGATTTGCTCTGCAAAGCCTCAACGTGCTTCCATGCCTGTTCAAAGTAGGGATTGTTTACAGGGTCGGGAACTTTAAGTTTAAAAACATCATCGACGTTTTCCTCGCGGATAATGCAGTCAACCCAGGGGTCGGCTTCATCGTTGACTTTGCAATTGCAGCCGAATGCGCCTGCCACGATGTTGATTCCCTGATTGGGTTTAATGTTAGGGAAGCCGTAATCATAAACGCCCTCCCGTTTTTTGGCGTGATCTTCCGCCCATTCAATTTCCGCTTCAGGATTGTTGTAGTATTTTTTGGTTCCCATATGCATAGGACCAACTTCGATGATATAGGGCGTTTCTTTTAAAGTTTCCATGCGCCAATTCGCTTCTATCAATTTTTTCTTGGTTTCGATATTGAGTATTTCTGCCATTATTTTCTCCTGTTAGGGAGTATAGCATACTAATCAAAAAAAATGCATAAAAACTTTTAAAAAACTCCTTGATTATTAGGCGAAAATTTACGTTATTTATTATTGATATGAAAGGAGTAATTAAAAAGAGGGTTATATTTATAGCAATCGCTTTTTTATGCGCCATTGCCGCGATTGCCGTTACTTTTTCGTGCGCTAAAGAAAAAATCGTAATAAACTATGATTACAATACAAATACCGCCGCGCCTCCCGTTTATCCCGATGTTTCTTTTTCCGTTATAAGCGATACACATCTTTACGAAGCGTCTCTTGGCTCGGAGGGCGCGGCGTTTGAAAATGCAATGAACTCCGACCGTAAGCTGCTGCTGGACAGTCAGGATTTGCTTGATTACGCGATAAATGAAATTATCGAATCAAAAGTTAAATTTGTTTTAGTCTGCGGAGATTTAACCAAGGACGGCGAGTTGATAAATCATAATGCTTTCGCGGCAAGTCTGAAAAAATTGAATACTGCGGATATTGCAGTTTATGTTGTTCCCGGAAATCATGATATTAACAATTTCGGCGCTGTAAGGTACAAGGGAGACGTTACGGAAACTGTCGCGTCAATTACCGCCAATGATTTTGCGCGTATCTACAGGGATTACGGATTTAACGCCGCAATAACGCGCGACGACGATTCTTTAAGTTATGTCGCGGAACCTGTTGAAGGTTTATGGCTCCTTGCGCTGGACACATGCCGTTACCGCGAAAATTTATACGGAAAACATGGAATTGTCTCGGGGAAAATAAGCCAAAGAACAGCGGACTGGATAGCCTCTGTTTTGCGCGAAGCGGCAAACAACAAAAAGGCTGTTATGGCGATGATGCACCACGGCGCGGTTGAACATTGGAACGGACAGAAAAAACTCCACCCGGATTATTTAATACAGGAATTCGCCGACTTTGGAAGATTTCTCGCTTCATGGAATGTAAGAGCTGTTTTTACAGGTCATTATCACGCGCAGGATATTGCGCGCGCCGAGTATAACGGAAAATTTATTTATGATATTGAAACAGGCTCTCTTGTAACAGCTCCGTCTCCTGTGCGCTATATCGAGATAAAAGACAACAGTTTAAATATCCGCACCGAAACAATTATAGACAAGCTTTACCCGTGGACTGATTTCGCGTCCGAATCCGCGGACTTTACAAAAAAAACGGTCATGATGGAAGCGGCAAACGTTCTAAGAAAATTCAAAGTGTCCGAAAGCGACATTGCCATTATTGCCGATGCTGTAGGAGATGCTTTTAACGCTCATTATAACGGAGATGAAAATCCGTCTTTGCAAAAATTGATAGACAAATACGGGATGAGTTTTTGGGGACGTTTTGTTCTTGGACAACAGCAATATGTAATCGACGGTCTTTGGAACGATCTAAACCCCGCGGATAATAATGTAAAGTTGCAGTTTTAATATTTTCGGTTTTACAGCAACTCCCCATAAAGCCGCACAAAGATTTTTTTCATTATGGTAGCCAACGCCATGTACGCAAGGATAGTGGCAATCAGCCACGGGAAGTACATATACGGCAGAGGAGTCATGTCTAATTGTTTTCCAAGCCATGTGTACGGAATGACCGTTCCGACGGCGATTCCCAATGTTGTAAGCATTCCAAGCTGCCACGAAGCGCGGCTGTGAAGGAACGGAATTTTCGGAGTACGGATCATGTGAATAACCAAAGTCTGCGACCATAGCGATTCTACAAACCAGCCTGTATGGAAAAGAGCCATGAATAAAACCTGCGCTTCTGGATTTAATGACGCCCAAGGACCTCCGAGGATAAGAGGACCAATGTGGAAGAACATTAAAATATATGTCGTTATGTCAAACACGGAACTTGTCGGTCCAATCCATAGCATAAAACGGCTTATACTTGTCGCGTCCCATTTTCGAGGTATGCGAAGGAAATCTATATCGACATTGTCCCAGGGAATGGCAATGCAGGAAATATCATATATTAAATTGAGAACAAGTATTTGAATGGGCATCATAGGCAGGAACGGCAGAAAAGCCGAAGCCGCCAAAACGGAGAACATATTGCCGAAGTTGGAACTTGCTGTCATTTTAATATACTTGATTGTGTTGGCGTAAGTTTTTCTGCCTTCTACAACGCCTTCCTGAAGCACCATCAAATCTTTTTCCAAAAGAATGATGTTAGCTGATTCTTTCGCGATATCCACTGCGGTATCTACGGATATGCCGACATCAGCCGCTTTCATCGCCGTCGCGTCGTTTATTCCGTCGCCCATAAACCCGACTGTATGTCCGTTTTTTCGCAAAGAGGTTACAATTCGGGCTTTCTGGTTCGGAGAAAGTTTTGCGAAAACATCGGTTTCTTCCACCGCTTTTGCAAGCGCTTCGTCGTTCATTTCTTCAATTTGCGAACCTAACAAAATATGTTTTATATCCAGACCGACGCTCTTGCACACTGTTACCGTTACCGCGTCATTGTCGCCCGTGAGGACTTTCACCCTAACGCCGAATTCGTTTAAGGCTTTGATTGCAGACCTTGCGCTGTCTTTGGGCGGATCAAGGAAGGCAAGATAACCGACAAATATCATGTCATTTTCGTCCGCGACGGAAAGAGCCGCGCCGTTGTTGTTGAGAGGTTTGCGCGCAAGCCCCAATACTCTCATTCCCTTTTCATTGAGTTCATAGCAGGTGTTGATTATCTTTTTCCGCATATCATCGCATAACGCGGCTGTATTCCCGCCGCTCTCGGTTTTTGTCGATATTGCCAGCATTTCTTCGATTGCGCCCTTGGTAATAAGTTCAATCTGCCCCGTCTTGTCTTCCACCGCTACGCTCATTCGGCGGCGGTTAAAATCGAAGGGAATCTCGTCAAACTTTTTATAACTCTCCCATAAATCGGTTAGGTTTTTTTCGCGGGCGTGTTCAATGATGGAAATATCCATCAGGTTTTTTAAGCCTGTTTGATAATGGCTGTTAAGGAAACCGCGGCGGAGAACGTCAAGAGACTCGCTGCCGTCAACATCAAGGTGGTATTCAAGAATAACTTTGTCCTGTGTGATTGTTCCCGTTTTGTCGGTGCAAAGCACGTCCATTGCCCCGAAGTTTTGAATCGAATTCAAGTTTTTGACAATAACGCGCTTTTTAGACATTGACACAGCGCCTTTGGCAAGGTTAGCTGATACTATCATCGGAAGCATTTCCGGCGTGAGACCTACCGCCACAGACAGAGCGAAAAGGAACGCTTCTATCCAGCTTCCTTTTGTAAAACCGTTTACCAGCAGAACGATCGGAACCATGATCAGCATAAAACGGATAAGCACCCATGAAACCGAATTAACGCCTAACTCGAAACTTGTAGGCGGTGCTTTTTTCTGAAGCTGTTCCGCAATAGAGCCGAGTATTGTATCGTCGCCTACGGTAATAACTACCGCCGTAGCCGAACCGGAAATTACGTTTGTCCCCATGAACGCAAGGTTATTCAGTTCCAGCGGATTGTTTCCAGTGTCGGTTACAGGAGCGGAAAATTTCTCCACAGGTTCGCTTTCGCCCGTAAGCGCCGACTGGCTGATAAACAAGTCTTTGGCTTGAATTATGCGTACGTCCGCCGGAACCATGTCTCCCGCGGCAAGATGAACAACGTCTCCAACGACAATTTCGTCCATTGGGATTTCTTTTTTTTCCGAATAGGTTTTGTCTGTTTCTTTGTCAAAATATTGCCGCGCCGCGCAAACAGTGGTTCTAACCATTTCGGTTAAATTCTTTGCCGCGCTGTTACTTCGCAGTTCCTGAATAAACCGCAGAAACCCCGATATTAAAACCATTGACATAATGACAATAACTGCCGTATAGTCAGACTCACCGGGCGGCGATAGAATAACGTCCGTAACAAGCGATACCGCGGCTAAAACCATTAGCACTATTGTAAAAGGATTAATAAAGGCGGCGATAACCCGCTTTAACATGGAATCTTCATTATGTTTTGTTATTGTGTTCTCGCCGTATTCGTCGCGTTTTTCTTCGACATAATCTTCTTCGTAGCCGTCAAAAGAGTTTTCATATTGAATAAGAAGGGTATTGCCGTCTTTGGCGGAAGATCGCAAAAGACGTTTTTTCGCTCTGTCCGCCGCAGTGGAAACGTTTTTTGTCTGTACGTTTTTATTGGACATTTTTCCTCTTTATGAATAGGGCGACCCTGTCCATCACTCTTTATAACTAGAATATTACTAGTTTTTATTAATTAGCGTCAAGCAGTCATATTTTGAGCGGAATTTTAACGTTTTTGCTTGCTGAAATCGGCATATTAATCATTTTTTATTGATAAAAAGAAAGAAAATTAAAAGTAAAAGTTATAAATAAAATGACAATATATATAGTAAAATAAATTAAAACAATATATACTAAAATGGTATATTGTAAATATAGAGGAAATTACAGAAGAAAAATGGGAAAAACACCGCTTACTCCGGTCATACGGATAGATGAAGAAAAATGCGTTAATTGTTACGCCTGTATTGCCGATTGTCCGGTTAAATACTGCATGGATGGCTCGAAAGAAAAGGTAATGATAGATCCCGACCTTTGTATCGGATGCGGAAACTGTATAAATGCCTGCCATCATGACGCGCGATTGCCTGTTGACGACACCAAACATTTCTTTTCAGACATTAAAAACGGAGCCAAAATTATCGCCGTTGCCGCTCCCGCCGTGGCGTCAGTTTTCCCCGGTAAATACCTCAACCTTAACGGCTTTTTAAAATCGGTTGGCGTTATAGATTTTTTTGATGTAAGCTTGGGCGCGGAACTTACTGCCATGTCATACCTTGATTACATAAAAAAGAAAAACCCCCGCATGGTTATTGCTCAACCTTGTCCAGCCATTGTAACTTTTATAGAAATTTATCACCCTGAATTGATACCTCATCTTGCGCCTGCGGACAGCCCGATACTCCATTCGATAAAAATGATACGCGAGTATTATCCTCAATATAAAAATCATAAAATAGCCGTTATTTCTCCATGCCTCGCCAAACGCCGTGAGTTTGACGAGACCGGAGCGGCGGATTACAACGTTACCATGATTGCCTTGAAAAATTATTTACAGGCGGAAAAAATCGACCTTGCTTCTTTTCCGTCTTTGGAATATACCGGACTGATTGCCGAGCGCGCGGCAGGATTCTCCAGTCCCGGCGGTTTGCTTGATACCGCCGAGCGTTTTTCTCCCGGCATACGAAGAAAAACCCGTAAGATTGAAGGAGTACACAGTATCTATGCCTACCTTGCGGAAACAAAGGAAGCTCTAAATGATCCCGGTGTTGAATTTCCGCTTTTAATAGACTGCCTGAACTGCGAAAAAGGCTGTAACGGCGGACCCGGAACCGGTAACAGTCTTTTGCCTATAGACAAACTGGAAAACCCTATCCGCAAACGCACTGAGGAGCTTGAAAAAATTGTTTCTCCCAAACAACAACAAGAACACTACGAAAAATATCACAAACAGTTAAGTCAATACTGGAAGCCCGGATTGTATAACCGCAGTTATCGCGATCTTTCGGGAAACAACGACAAGAAAAGACCCAACGAAGCGGAACTTACCGCCATCTACCAAAGAATGAAAAAGTTTTCTGAAGCGGACATATATGATTGCGGAGCCTGCGGTTATAAAAGATGCAGAAGAATGGCGACGGCGATTCATAACGGCATTAACGTACCGGAAAATTGCGCCCAGTATACCCTTGCGATACTTGCGGAAAAAAATAATACCGAAGAACTTTACCGTAAAATTAAGGAAGACATTACCAAAGCATCAGCCCTTATTGAGGATATAAACAAATTAATAAATAAACTGAATTCCGCTATCCTTTCACAGACGGAAACAATATCCCAATCTTCAGTGGCAACCGAAAAAATGATTAACCGGCTGCAGGAAACTTCGGAAATTTCCCGAAAGAAACAGGAATCCATAAAAGGTTTGATAGAAGATACAGCTAAAAGCCAGGAATCCATGAAGGGGACTATCGAATCGGTTGAAGATATTTCCAAATCGGTGGACGGCATAGCGCAGACGATCAAAATAATCAGTACAATAGCGGCTAACACCAATTTATTGTCCATGAATGCGGCAATTGAAGCCGCCCATGCCGGAGAAGCCGGCAAGGGCTTCGCGGTTGTCGCAGGCGAAATACGCCGTCTTTCTGAAACCACGCGCGAAAATTCAAGGAATATTTCCCAGACATTAAAAAGTATCATTGACGGGATAGCCGTTACCGAAAAACAATCCGGCGACACAGGCACTCGAATAACCGCTATGGCAAAAGAGATTAACGGTTTTGCCGAGACAATGAACGGCTTGATTAATACTTTCAGCGAATTGTCCGCGCATAGCGCTGAAATTACCGACGCGCTTGACAAGCTTCAAAATCAAAGCGATGTTGTAAAAACCGATTATGCCGAAATAACTTCAATGACGGAAAATCTACGCAAGGTAATGTATGACTTGAATATGATATCTAAGAAAAAAATCATTGTAATTGATGATGAAGAAACCGCCCTTATCATGACAAAAAGCGCGCTGGAAGGCGATTATAACGTTACAACAGTAAACTCCGCCGAAGCGGCTTTGGATAAGTTCTTAAATGGATACATTCCCAATTTGATTTTGTTGGATTTGTATATGCCTGATATAGGCGGTTGGGAAACCTTCCTTAGCATACGCAACATCAGCAAGTTACACAAAATCCCGATAGCGATATACACGGTATCGGACGACCCGAAAGACAGGGAGAAAGCGCAGGAACTTGGCGCGATTGAATATATACACAAGCCGCTCAGTAAAGAAGAACTGTTTGAAAAAATATCAAAATTGGTAGGTTAAGCAAAATAGGCTGCCCTTACAGGGGGAGCGCCGAGTTTTTGGCTTATTGGTTGTTAAAAAAAATATAAATTTGATGTTGCAAAATTTATCCAAATAATATAAAATAACGCAAAGGTAATAACTACAGGTGGATAAATGGGAAAAATACCGCTTACTCCGGTCATAAGGGTTGATGATGAAAAGTGTGTAAATTGTTACGCCTGCATTGCCGAATGTCCTGTCAAATACTGCATGGACGGCTCAAAAGACAATATAATAATAAATCCCGACCTTTGTATCGGCTGCGGAAACTGTATAAAGGCCTGCGACCATAAAGCGCGGATGCCTATAGACGACACCAGGCATTTCTTTTCAGACCTTAAAAACGGGGCGAAAATTGTCGCCATTGCCGCTCCCGCCGTAGCGTCGGTTTTCTCCGGCAAACACCTCAATCTTAACGGCTATCTTAAGTCGCTGGGCGTTAAAGACTTTTTCGACGTAAGCTTGGGCGCGGAACTTACGGTTATTTCATACATCAATTACATAAAAAAAGAAAATCCCCGCTTGGTTATAGCGCAGCCTTGTCCCGCCATTGTCGGCTATATCGAAGTTTATCATCCTGAACTGATACCCCATCTTGCGCCGGTAGACAGCCCGATGCTCCATTCGATAAAAATGATACGCGAGTATTATCCTCAGTATAAAGATCATAAAATCGCGGTTATATCCCCCTGCGTCGCCAAACGCCGTGAATTTGACGAGACCGGAGCGGCGGATTACAACGTTACCATGATTGCCTTGAAAAATTATTTACAGGCGGAAAAAATCGACCTTGCTTCTTTTCCGTCTTTGGAATATACCGGAATGATTGCCGAGCGCGCGGTAGGGTTCTCCACTCCCGGCGGTTTGCTCGACACCGCCGAGCGGTTTTTGCCGGGTATACGGAGAAGTACCCGTAAGATTGAAGGGGTGCACAACATCTACACATACCTTGCGGAAACAAAGGAAGCCTTGGATAATCCCAATGTGGAATTTCCGCTTTTAATAGACTGCCTGAACTGCGAAAAAGGCTGTAACGGCGGACCCGGTACGGGAAACAGCCTTCTGCCTTTAGACGAATTGGAAACCCCTATCCGCAGACGAAGCGCAGAACTTGAAAAACGTGTTTCTCCCCAACAACAGAAAAAACAGTACGACAAATATCACAAACAATTGAACAAATACTGGAAACCCGGACTGTATAACCGCACTTATCGAAATCTTTCGGAAAATTACGAACTGAAAACCCCCAACGAAGCCGAATTAACCGCTATCTTTCATAGCATGAAAAAGTTTTCCGATAAGGACATGTATAATTGCGGAGCCTGCGGTTACAAAAAATGCAGAAGAATGGCAACGGCGATTCATAACGGCATTAACACGGCGGAAAATTGCGCCCAGAATACCCTTGCGTTACTCAGGGAAAAAACCAGTACCGAAGACCTTAACCGTCATCTTCAAGAACACATTGTTAAAGCGACAGACCTTATTAAGGAAATAAAAAAATTAACAAATAAAATGAATGACACGATCTCTTCTCAAGCGGAAACAATATCCCAATCTTCAGTGGCAACCGAGAAAATGATCAACCAGCTTAAAGAAACTTCGGAAATTTCCCGAAAAAAACAGGAATCCATAAAAGGTTTGATAGAAGATGCCGCAAAAAGCCAGGAATCCATGAAGGGAACTATCGAATCGGTTGAAGATATTTCCAAATCGGTGGACGGCATATCGCAGGCGATTAAAATAATCAGTACAATAGCGGCTAACACCAATTTATTGTCCATGAACGCGGCAATTGAAGCCGCCCATGCCGGGGAAGCGGGAAGGGGCTTTGCGGTTGTCGCAGGCGAAATACGCCGTCTTTCTGAAACCACGCGCGAAAATTCACGGAACATTGCCCAGACGCTGAAAAGTATAATTGAGGGAATAGCCGTTACCGAAAAACAATCCGGCGACACAGGCGCTCGAATAACCGCTATGGCAAAAGAGATTAACGGTTTTGCCGAAACGATGAACGGATTGATTAATACTTTCAGCGAACTGTCCGCGCATAGCGCTGAAATTACCGACGCGCTTGACAATCTTCAAACTCAAAGTACTGTTGTAAAAACCGATTACGCCGAAATAATTTCAGTGACGGAAAAACTGCGTACGACAATGTATGATTTGAATAAGATGTCAAAAACAAATATCCTTATAGTTGATGACGATGAAACCGATCTTATTTTGGAAGAAAGCGAATTGAGAGATGATTATAACGTTACTACAGTTACTTCCGGCAAGGCGGCTTTGGATATGTTATTAGACGGGCATATTCCTCGTTTGATTTTGTTGGATTTGTATATGCCTGAAGTTGACGGTTGGGAAACCTTCCTTAGAATACATAACATCAGCAAATTACGCCAAATTCCTATAGCGATATACACGGCATCGAACGATCCGAAAGACAGGGAGAAAGCGCATGAACTTGGCGCGGCTGAATACATACTAAAACCGCTCAATAAAAAAGAACTGCTTGAAAAAGTGGCTAAATTGGTGAAGTAATTTTTTGTGTAAATTCTCCTTGACAATTTTTCTCAAACAACATAAACTGTAAACGTATACTTCAAAGGAAGTGGGGTGCGGAACTTTAGTTCAAGGAACTTTAGTTCCAATTCCCCCGCTAACCCGTAACTGTGACAGGGAAGATTCAGTCGCAGACAACCACTGATGAATAGTCGGGAAGGTTGACTGAAGAATAGCCCTCAAGCCAGGAAACTTTGGTATGCTGCAACCTTTGGTTGCTTAACCTCGTATGAGGTTAAACATTTTTTCTTAGCTTCGAGGAAGAGCTTGAGAAAAGCCGATTTTACCTTATCTTTACGATTTTCTCGTCAGTAGCGTAAGCGGTCTTTTTTGTCTTTTCTCCGAAAAGGAGTCTCTATGTATTTCTCAAAAAACCTCACAGGGAGGAGCGCCCTCGCAAAAAGGGGTGTCGAACTTTTGGTTCGCAAGTACGCGAGTTTTGCCGTACTGTTGGCGATGTTACTGTTTGCAGGCTGTGCGGAGGAATCGGAACCGGAAATTGTAAATACCGATTTTATTCCGGTGGGCGAATGGGCGGATGCCTTTGGCGGCAGTTATACGATAACAAGCACAACTGTAGAATTCGATGACGGGTACGGAGGAAGTTTTAATGGCAGTCTTAGAGAAGCAGTTGATTTTTCATCAGGCGCGGGCGTTTTACTGGTACAAATTTTCACAAGCGTTCCGGCAGGACAAACAGGTAAATTTATCGGCGTATATTACAAGGATTACACAGTATCTCATGTGTTTTTGGCAAACGCGATTGACGGATCATACGCTCTCATTTTAAAAAACACGCTTGCCGAAGCAAAAACCACATTTACCGTAGACAACGTAAACACCCATGTTACTTATTGGGGATCGGGGTATAACAAGTAAATGTTTTCCGGTAACCGCAAGACCGGAAAATTTCTTCCGGTCTTGATACTATTAATTTCTTCTCTCTCCTTCCCCAACGCCGCAACAGGGCAGTCCGCCGAAGATGACGATCTGTCTTTTTCCGAGAAAAAAGGCATTACCGTTACGGGGACTATGCAAACCACACAGCAAATGGCGGTTATCGAGAAAGAAGAAATTGAACGCCGTAACGCGCCGGACGTTGCGTCGCTGCTGCAGGAGACGCTCGATCTTAACCTTACCCGATACGGAACTTACGGAAACATGACCCTGCTTAACCTGCGAGGGCTTGATTCAAAACGGCTTGCAATTCTCATAGACGGAGTACCTGTAAATTCTTCCCTTGACGGAAAATTTGATATTGAGCAGATCGATCTTAACTCGGTAGAGCGTATCGAAGTTATTTACGGCGGATCGGACAGTAAGTTTAATGTTTCGGGAGCGATGGGCGGAGTGATTAATATTGTCACTGTAAAAAAACAAAAATCGGGGCTAAGGCTTGGTGCTTCTGTTTCCAATACCGGCGCAATGCCCGGCAAATATCGGGGACGAGACGGACAAACGCAGGGACCTGATTGGGAAGATTTGGCGGACACTCAAAACGCCGATATTTCAGCCGCTTACGGGGGAGACGCTCTTTCTTTTACAGCCAATGTGTTCGCAAACCGCGCGCAAAATCACTATCTGTTTATTGACAGCTATAAATATTCACGCCGCAAGGACAACAATGAAGTATGGGACGCAGGCGCGGCGGTATCCGTAACAGGGGAGCTTCCCGATTTTTCAAAATGGATCGTTTCATCAAACTTTTATTACGGCGATAAAAATCTGCCCGCCTCGGGCTTTTCAAGCAATGCAGGAAGTCAGCAGGATATTTCTTCCCGTAATAATTTAATGCTTGATATGCCCCGAGTCTTTCGGGACGACCTTGCAATGGAAGCGTCATTGGGATCGTATTATACGAAAAGGGATTACACATCGCCTGCGGATGTTTTTTCCCGCCACGAACAGCAGAACATAACCGTAATAAACCGCTGGAGTTGGGACGCAAACGAACACTTGTTACTTAGAAGCGGCTTCGATTATCGGTTTATCTATCTTGATTCCACGGACATTGGAAATCGAAATCGGCACGACGGCGGAATCTACCTGACTGCGGAATTAAAACCCGTACAACAATTTATGATCATTCCTTCCGTAAAAGCCGTGTTCGCAAACAAGGGGGACACGCAATTTACCGCAGTTCCCAAACTTGGCTTGCTTTGGAATGTAACGGATTCTTTTGCGATTAAGAACAATTATTTCCGCAGTTTTAAATTCCCCGACTTCGAGGAACTGTACTGGGGCGAAGGCGGCGGCAGTACAGGTAACCCCGACCTAAAGCCCGAAGACGGTTGGGGCGGAGACATTGGTTTCTCGTGGCGTTTTAGGGAGCTATTTAATTTTGAAAGCGCATTCTTTACACAATGGCTGAAAGATTCTATTCACTGGTATCAGGGGGCAGGGGGTATATGGCGGCCTGAAAATGTCGGAGAGGCGATTTTTTTCGGAGCGGACAGCAAACTGCGTTTTGAAATTCCCGTTAATTTGGGATCGATAAAAAAAATTATCCCCTCGGTCTCGTATCAGTATCTTTTAAGTTATCTGTTAAGCTTCGGCTATAAATTCGCTGACGACAAAAGAATTCCCTACAGCCCCATGCATACATTCGGCGCTTCTCTTGATGTCCCTTGGGAAAGCGGCTCCGTAATAATAAGCGGACACTATGAAAGTCTGCGTTACGAAGACAGAGCCAACCTTACGCAGTTAAAACCGATCTTTCTGCTCAACGCCGCAATTAATCAAAAGTTAGGAAAAAATCTTACGGTATTCGGCGCACTGCGGAATATCCTGAACAAATCCTACGAGTCATTCAGCGGTTACTATATGCCCGGGATTACGTTGATGGTTGGAATGAAATTTAAATTTGATGTAAACGGGAGTGAATAGGAATGAGTATAAAAAATACGATAATAATAGGATTGATAATGTTGCTTGCGGTAGGCTGCAACGCCAACAACGGCAGAGAAATAACCGACCGCACAGGGAAAACGGTAACAATAAAAAATCAAATTAACCGCATTGTGTCCACCGCGCCGTCGAATACGGAAATTATTACCGATCTGGGGCAGGCGCATAAACTTGTCGCCATCGACCGCCATTCGGCGAATGTTACGGGGATTCCCGAAGGACTGACGCAGTTGGATTTTTTCTACCCCGACGCAGAGGCAATTATCAGGCTTGAGCCGGATATTATTATCGCAAGCGGACATAACCCCACGGGGACGGGGGAAGACCCGTTTAAGCTTTTGCGCAGTGCGGGAATACCTGTGGTGTATATTTCCATGAGCGCAAGCATTGATGAGATTTACAATGACATTGCGTTTATAGCGGATATTCTGCGTGTGCAAAAAGAGGGAGAAAAACTGATAACCTCGATGAAGGTGCAAATAGCCGAGATTGCAAAAACGGCGGCGGGCGTAGAAAACAGAACAACCGTTTATTTTGAAATTTCCGCCGCGCCTGACATGATGACTTTCGGAAAAGGCAGTTACATTGATGATATGATTTCCGTTATCGGGGCGAAAAATGTTTTTGGTGACGAGAATTGGCTTGTAACGCCGGGCGCGGAAGCGGTTATCAGCCGCAACCCCGATGTGATTTTTACCAATGTAAATTATATTGATGATCCAATAGCGGAAATAAAAAGCCGCACGGGTTTTAACCATATCAACGCAGTAAAAAATAACCGTATCTATCAAATTGATACCGATTCATCGGTGCGTCCTTCAAGCCGTATAATTTTGGCTTTACGGCAAATGTCGCAGGCGGTATACTCGGAGTTACATGAATAACAGAAATCGCATTATCATAGGCGCAGTTGTCTCTCTTTTCGTAATTGCCGCCGCTGTCTCTTTGGGCAGTTCGGGGATAGGCTTGCGTGATACTGTTTTAATCATTATGCATAAAATTTTCCGTCTGCGGCTTGCGCAGGATATCGATCCTAAAAATGTTTCAATCGTGTGGCTGTTGCGGCTTCCCCGTGTCTTGCTTGCGTTTCTTGTCGGCGGCGGACTTGCGGTAAGCGGAGCGGTTTGTCAGTCCATTCTGCGCAATCCGCTTGCCTCTCCTTACATTTTGGGCGTCTCGTCGGGAGCGTCTTTGGGAGCGGGTATCATCATCATAAGCGGAATTGCGCTCCCCCTGCTAGGCGGCTTTACTCTGCCGCTGACGGGATTTGTCTTTGGGCTTGCGGCGGTTTTTTTCGTCGCCGCTTTTTCTTCACGCATCGACCGCTCAATGTCCAACAACACAATAATTCTGTGCGGTATGGTTCTCTCGCTTTTTTTAAGCGCGGCGCTTACATTACTGAGCGCGGTATTTTCCGATGACCTTCGGCGTATCGCTCTGTGGCAGATGGGAAGTTTCGCCATGCGAGGGTGGGAGTCGGTATGGCTGCTGCTTCCGTTCTTGGCAGTCGGTATAGCCGGAGTTTTCTTTTTCACAAAGGAGATGGACATTTTAAGTTTCGGCGATGAGCAGGCAAAATCTTCGGGAGTGGAAACAACTGCGGTGCGGAAAAAACTGCTCGCCCTGTGCGCCGTGTTGTCGGGAGCCGCCGTCGCTCTCACAGGCGTCATCGGTTTTGTAGACCTTATAGCCCCTCATGCGGCGCGCCGAATCTGCGGGTCTAATCATAAACATTTAATTCCAATGTCGTTTGTCTTAGGCGGCTCTTTACTTGTCTTAACCGATCTGTTGGCAAGAACAGTCGTCTCGCCGTCGGAGCTTCCCGTGGGAGCTCTTACCGCCCTAATCGGCGCGCCGTTTTTTGCGTGGGTCTACTTTAGGCGGCGGCGCAAGGCGCAGGTGTAATATGCTGGAAGTAAAAGATTTATCCGCAGGATACGGCGGCGTTGATGTAATCCGTAATATCAACTTGAAGGCGGATAGGGGAGAGAGTCTTTGCATACTCGGTCCTAACGGGAGCGGAAAAAGCACTTTGCTTAAGTCGATAGCCCGTATCATTGATTACCGAGGATGCGTGTTAATGAACGGCGAAGATATTTCCGCTGTCTCACGCAAAGAGTTGGCGAAAAAAGTCGCCTTGCTTAGCCAAAGCACGCAGGTGTTTTTTCCCTACACGGTTTATGAGACGGTATCTTTGGGACGATACGCATATTCGCAGTCTATTTTGAAAAATCTTTCCGCCGAAGACAGGGAAGTTATTGAAGTCATTTTAAAAAAACTTGACATTTGGGACAGCAAGGACTGCATGATAGATGAATTAAGCGGCGGAGAATTGCAAAGGGTTTTTCTTGCGAGAACCCTTGCGCAAAGCCCCGATCTGATTTTACTTGACGAGCCGAGCAATCATCTCGACTTGAAACATCAAATAGAATTGCTCAAGTTTCTGAAAACTTGGGTCAAGGAAAACAACAAAACCCTAATCAGTGTTTTTCATGATCTCAACTTGGCTCGTCTCTTCGGCGACACGGCGGTTGTTTTGAACAACGGAACGCTAGCCGCAAGCGGACAAATTGAGGATGTTCTGAACGGCGGTATTTTAAACGATGTTTACGGCATCGACATTCGCGGCTTTATGCGGCAAGCGTTGGAAAAGTGGCAGTGATTTTTACAAGCTAATCAATTTTTCTCGTGAGGCAACGCCTGTTTTTTCGTAAATGCTTTGCAGATGATTTTCTACAGTGCGATTGCTGAGACCGAGCATTTTGGCAATTTGCTGATTAGTTAATGATTGTTTTACAAGCGAGACAATTTCACTTTCTCGGCGTGTTAGGGCAAGAAATGTTTTGTTCTTATTCTGCGTTTTAACTTTAACGCTCGTATAAGTTTCTCCGGCAAGTATTGCGTCTATGGCGGCGGTTATTTCCTCCGCTACCGCCGACTTTGCCACATAAGCTTTCGCTCCCAAATCCATTGCCCGCTGTACCAAGAACGGGTCTTCGTACATTGAGCAGACAAGCACGTCGGGCATGGGCGCTTTTCTTTCCTTGCAGATTTTTTTAAGCTCAGGGATAAAGGTAAGTCCGTCTTCCTGAACGGCGGACTGTTTTCCGCTTCCCATTGATATATCAAGAATGACAATTTGAGGCAGAGGGTCAAGCTCTTTCATTAGCGTGCGGGCTTCGGCAAGGCTCGCCGCAGTGCCCGCGATTGTAAACCGCCCTGCAGTTTCCAGCCATACGCTGATAGCGTTGGTAAGCATGGGGTGATCGTCTATAAGTACTATAGAATTCATATTTCACTCCGCCTCGCCTGAAAAAATTGGGGGGGGGGGGGGGGGGTATGATTAACTTGATTGATGTGCCTTCCCCTGTTTCGCTGTCTATGCTGAAAACGCCGTTCATGGAAGCGGCTCGCTCTTGCATATTCCACATACCAAAATGCCCCTTCGCCCTCATCGCGCGGTAAAAATCTTTATCGGTTTTTTCAAAACCTTTGCCGTTGTCGGTAACAAAGAACAGCAGTTTCCCTTCGGCGTTACTGCGCACAAGCGCCGATACCTCGCTTGCTTTTGCGTGTTTCTCAACATTCGCAAGACATTCCTGAACAATGCGGAAACAGTGCAGCTGCATATCTACGTCAAGAAAACTGAAATCGGCGTTATCGTGTATCGTTATGTTACATTCAATGCCTGTGCGCTTTTCAAAAGTACTGCAAAGAGTCCGAAGCGCTTCGGGCAGACGGATATAGTTATCACCGCTCGGCTGAAAATCGGGCGGAATTAAATCGTTGCAGATGTTTCTTATTCTGCTTAACAACTCGGTTTGACCTTCCGCTACTGTTGCGCAAAGGCGGCTTTGGTTTTCGGATACCGCTTCTTTTTTGATAAGTTCCGTTTGAAGCGAAAGCCGTAAAAGGTCTTGCGCCACCGTGTCGTGCAATTCCCTCGCTATCCGTGTGCGTTCATGTTCCTGCGCAAGTATGGCTGCCCGTGAAAAAGATATGCTCTGCTGGTGCTGTAATTTTTCCGTTTTAAGCTTGTCTTGCAAAGCCGTCAGAATAAGAGTTATCGCGATAATAATTAAAGCTAAGAAAAAAATCAGCAGAAATGAGCTTAGCAGGCTTGTAACCGAAAGTTCCGCGTCAACTTTCTGCAGTATGCTAACCGCTCTGTCAATTTCAAGGATACTTGAAAAAACTTCACGCTCATTGCCGTTTTGCATGGCGGTTTTGAGCCTGTTTACGGCGGCGGAAATTTCCAATAGACGCATATCCTCTTTTCTGTGCGTACGATAAAGATAGCCGACAGGAGAGTTTATAAATCGGTTCAGGCTGTCATTAAATTCTTCAACTTGTAATATAATTTTGTCTGAAAAAAATGTTTCCGTCATATTCGGCGGAGCGAGTTTTGTATTTATATCAAGCCATGCGTTGGCGACATCGGAAGCCGAAGGCTGCAATTCTTGCTGAGAGTTACAGTTTGCCGCAAGCAAAACGGCGGCTATTACAAAAAACACCTTAACATTTTTCCGCATTTATGGGTATAATAAAGCATTTATGAGCGACATTCAATCGGCTGAAAATAAGCAGGCGA
>Ga0268262_10000265_pt1 | contig 70106 bp, 63 predicted proteins | sample TergutNc150P3_FD_190354 | JGI IMG/M metagenome (GOLD analysis project Ga0268262, IMG submission 190354) | Nasutitermes corniger P3 segment gut microbial community from laboratory colony in Florida, USA - Nc150 P3 (SPAdes) (version 2) | ecosystem: Host-associated > Arthropoda: Insects >...
TTTTTACCTTCAATTTTGTAAATATTTGTCTCCATTTTATCCCCCATAAGGTATTATACCATAATACATATTTATGTCAATATTCCATTAAACATTTCCAAAAAATTCAATTTTTATTTCGCCTAACTACTTGAATATGAAAAAAAGTTCATATACATCTCAAATTTGCGTTATATATAAAATTTATCATCTATTGTCTATTAGTAATAATGTAAAAGATTAAAAGTTAAAATGTTAATATGCGCCTAAAGATGTATGCCGAATAAAATACTTGAGTACAGGCGGGCAGGCGCGCGTGATGGAAAAACATCTCTCGGGGTTCTTAGCCGGAGAGACTAGTGTACTGTTTTATAATAAAAATAAAACACTGCGTTTATGAGTTTATTTTAAGAGAGTTAAATGGTACACTAGGCTCGCAGGCACAGCCCAAAAAAAGCACCGCATAAGCGGTATTGATCAATTAATGCCGCACGCTGAGAGCACCAAAAAATGTCGCAGTCCTCAATAAAAGCGACAGTGCGATGTTCCCCCAGAGTTTTTCCAGCGCGCCCGCCCGCCTGTACTAAATAAATTCTTTAGGCATACATCGTGCTATCACCTTGATTCCCCTTCGTGCTCTTTGTACCTTTGTGTGAAAATTTTATCGGTAAATTCGATAAAAAAAGTAAATTTTTTTTCTAAAACAGTCAAGCAAAACGCATACCTCGCTCCGGGCGCACTGCTCGTGCTAAAGCACTCACGCATTTATTCATCTTATTACGTTTATTTAGCGCCACGCCGTGTTAAGTTATTCATCTACACCACTGGCGTGGTGCATATTTAGGCGCCATATATAGGTGTTGCGTATGCAATATTTAAATTTCTTTTTTCAGGAGAAAAAACATGAAAAAACAAATAAGGGCAATAACTTTTTCAGGCCTAGAAAAGGCTATTATATCACTCAAAGGGCAAAATGTTATAATTGACAGCGATGTAGCAAAAATTTATGGCGTGGAAACAAGGGAAGTAAATCAAGCCATTAAAAACAACCTTGATAAATTTCCTACGGGCTATATTGTCGAAGCCGACAAAGACGAACTTATCAAAACTTTTGATAAGTTCAAAAGCATTAAAAATTATCCTGGTACGCCAAAGGCTTTTACAGAAAAAGGCTTGTATATGCTTGCCACAATATTAAAAAGCTCGCAAGCGACGGCGGCGACTATTGCCATTATTGAGGCTTTTGCGAAATTGCGTGAATTGTCACATACAATCGCAAAGCTGACAGACGCTAAAGAAAAACCGGAACAACAATCCTTAATGACGAACGGAGCGAGTGTCGTGGCCGTGCTTGCACGGATATGACCGAGCGAGTGAGGACATCGAAGGGCTTTAGCCCTTCATGCAAAGAAGTGGAGATATTTTCTCTGAATTGATAGCCGCCGATCTGCCTGTATCCGAAACAGAAACTACCCTTGAGATAAATTTTGCAGTAATGAAATTCCGGCACACTATTAAAAGAGATAAAAGAAAGGGAACAGTACAAAACGCTAAAAAACCAGGCAAATGAACAATGTGGAAATTTTATAAAGTGATACTATCGCCCCTTTACATCGGTATACTTTAAACGAGGCTGGACACACTTATACGCAGGCCTGATAATTCTTCCCCCTGCAATAATTTCCTCCAGGCGATGAGCGCACCAGCCCGCTATTCTGCTTATGGCGAAAATGGGAGTGTTCAAGTCTTGCGGGATATCGAGCATTTTATAAACAAAGCCTGAATAAAAATCCACATTGGTGCAAATGTCCTTATCCGAGCCTTTTACTTTTTTAAAAACTATAGGAGCAAGATTTTCAATCAGGCAATAAAGATTAAATTCTTTTAGCATTCCTTTTTCTTCCGCCAGCATTCTTGCTTTATCGCGTAACAGATTTGCGCGAGGGTCCGTTATCGTATAAACCGCGTGTCCCTGTCCGTATATCAGCTTTGATCCGTCATAAGCCTGACCTTTAAGAATTTTCTCAAGATAGGCGGACACTTCTTGTTCGCTCTCCCAATTTTTAACATTCTTCATGATGTCGTCCATCATGCCTATTACTTTCGCGTTCGCTCCGCCGTGTTTATAGCCTTTTAACGAACCGATACCGGCGGAAATAGCGGAGTATGTGTCTGTTTCCGAAGACGAAATAACATGCACCGTAAATGTAGAGTTGTTTCCGCCGCCGTGTTCCGCATGAAGTACAAAGGCAAGGTCTAACAACATCGCTTCGTATGGGGTGTATTTTTTATCGGGTCTTATAAGCGAAAGAAAAGTTTCCGCGCTGGATAATGACGGATCGGAGGGGTGGATTATTAAACTTTCGCGGTCAAAGTGGTGTTTCTTCGACATATAGGAATATGCGGCAATTGCGGGAAAACGCGCGATTAATTCTATGCACTGGCGCAGAATGTTTTCAGGAGATTGATTTTCCGGGTCATTGTCGTAAGGATACAGGGCAAGTATCGAAAAAGCCAACTTGTTCATTATGTCGCGGGACGGGACTTTCATGATTACGTCCTCGACAAAGTTTTTTGGCAATATACGGGTTTCACCTAACAATTTGTTGAAATTTTCCAGCTGTTTTTGGTTTGGCAGTTTGCCGAAAAGAAGAAGATATATTGTCTCTTCAAAACAAAAACGGTTCTGTTTTGCCGCTTCGTTGGCGATGTCTTCAATGTCAACTCCCCTGTAGTAGAGTTTGCCGGGAATGGGGACTTTTTCTCCCTCATCTACAATGTAGCCGTGTACGTCCCCGACTCTTGTAAGTCCGACAAGTACGCCGGTTCCGTCATCGTTTCGCAAACCGCGTTTTACGCTGTATTTTCTGAACAACTCGGTGTCAATATAATCGCTGCCGGATATTTCTTTTAAGTGTTCTTTTAAATCGATCATAATTTACTCCTTAATTATGATAGGGACGCGGGTGATTGGATTCAAACGCCGTAGACCTGTAAAAGCGCGTTATCATCTTCCTCTTTTTTCTACCGTTCCGTTTGAACGGGCAATAAATACGACAGGCTGTTTTCTTGTAAAAAACCCGTTCTCCACAACGCCTGGAATGTTGTTTATTTCCGTTTCCATTAATGACGGGTCTATCGGAGAATTAAAGCGGATGTCCAAAATCAGGTTTCCGTGTTCCGTGATTACAGGTCCCGCTTTTCGCACCGCTTCCCTAATAATAACATTAGCGCCTAATTTTTCAAGCGCCTTCGCAGCCTGCGCTCTCGCCTCGGGAACAACTTCCACGGGAACGGGAAAACCTCCTCCAAGGCGCTCCGTCAGTTTTGATTCGTCCACGGTAATAGCGTACTCAACGGAAGCATAAGCGGCAATTTTTTCAATTAAATGAGCGCCGCCCCCCCCTTTAATAAGGCGGTTTTGCGGGTCTACTTCGTCAGCGCCGTCAATAGTTAAATCCAGTCCTGACGAGAATTCGCAAGAATTTAACGGAAAAAAAGGAATCCGTAGTTTTTCACATTCAATTTCAGTTTGAAAACTTGTGGCAAACGCGCAAATGTCCCGTAACGTTCCCTGCGATAAAAGCTCGCCTACCCTACGGACCGCGTGAATGGCGGTAGAACCCGTTCCAAGGCCGAGTTTCATGCCGCTTTTTACCGTTTCGTCTACTGCGGCTTTGCCCGCGGCTTCTTTCATCAACTTGATAATGTCCTGTCCCATCCGTTTACCCCTAATGAATTTATCTGTGATAAATGTGTTTTTGGTATTTCCCTGTCAAAAAAGTTCGCGTACTGCAAACAAGCCTGACGTATTACCATATCGTAACCGTTGAGTATTTTGCATCCCGCGGACGCGGCTCTTTTTAAAAAAGGAGTCTGGGGGGGAGTATAAATCAAATCCATTACCGATTCATTTCCTGAAAACTCGTAAAGTTCCAGCGGGTCTGATACATCATAACCTTCCATGCCGACGGAGGTGGTTTGGACTATTATGTCATTGTATTTGGACATAAGTTCTATTCCCTGACGATCAAGCCCCCCCCAGCGGAAATTATACCGTGATGCGATACTTGCGGCTTTATGAACAGTACGGTTTAAAATAAGGGCCTTGCCTCCCATTTTGTATATTTCAGCCGCTACGGCGCGCGATACGCCTCCTGCGCCCACTATTGTAATTTTCATCTTTTTTAAATTTTTTCTGTTTAAAAAATTCAATAGTGATGTTGAAAAACCGGCGTAATCCGTATTATCGCCATACCACGCGTCCCCTTTGCGGTACATGGTATTGCACGCGCCGATTGATTCCACAACTTCCGATTTCTCGTCAATATACGGAAGAACCGTTTCCTTGTAAGGCACCGTGATAGAAAGCCCCTGTATATTCATTTCGTCCGCAAGATTCATAAAATCATTGATATTAGTTACAGGGAATGGAGCATACACGCAATCCGCGTTCTCAAGATTAAAAATAGTGTTAAAAAACCAGGGGCTTACGCTGGATTTTAACGGGTTTCCTATAACCCCGTATATTTTTGTATCTTTTGTTATTTTTTTAAAATGGTACAATTCGGAAAGCTCGCGCACGTCCATCTGCCCTGATGCGCCGGGGGTGATGTCTTCAGATAACGCGCATGAGTAAGTTAAAAATGAACCGAATCTTTCGGCAAGGATTCTTGAATAAAGACCGTAATGCCCCATACAAATAAGAATTTTATCCTGTTTTATGAAGGTATCGGACGCGCGAAAAACATTTAATACGTCGCGGGTGGATTTTACCGAAACCGCTACTTTTACTATTTCGTCTCCAGCGCGTTTCATTGATTTGATTTTTGCCGGTATATCTTCAAGCTCCCCTTTTAAATCATGGCAGGAACGAATAATTCTTGTCCCGAATGTACGCGCCGCTTCCTCAAGGCTGGGAGCGTTAAAGTCTTCTTCGATGTCAACATAAGCGAAATTAAGCCTGCTGTCCGCGTTCGCGTAAGCAAGTCCGTTTGCGAGTAATTTTAGTCTTGCGCCCTCTCCGCTTGTAAAATAGCCTCCGTCAATATCGCGTCTGACAGTAAGAATAACGGGAACTCCAGCCAGTTCCGGAAAACGGCGTATGTGTAAACGTTCATCGCCATCCAGACAATCAACCCGTAACTCCGCCAAATCGGCATATTTGCGGTATTTATTCAATATGTCCACATTTTGCTTGATGGTATTACCTGTAAGGCATAAGCAATTTTTCGCCAAATATTCCCCCTAAAAATCGGTACGGTAAATGTAAATCGCCGTAACCAGCCCCGTATTATTAAAATTAACCCTCAACATCAAAGGCCAACTCTTCCCGCTTATCGCAAGAAGCGCATGATCCTCCTTGTCTACCGTATTGTTTCCCAAAGCGAGTAAAACAGCCGCTTTTTTGTCGCCGTTTGAAATACCGTGCGTCGATGCCAACTTAACCTGCCAAATCCGATCCCTGTAAATATAAAAATCAGCGCCATTGTATTGAAAAACAACATCGTCCTGCCAAGGCTCGTTTCCTCTTTCGGAAATAACCGATCTTGGCGGGCCGAATCGTTCCAGAAGATCGACCATCATCATGCCGACAAGCGAAAGTTGTTCATCAATATCAAGACCGGCATAAATAGGTTTGTTTTGCGCAAAAAGCGGGAAAGTAAAAAAAAGTAATAATAGTGATAACAATACCCGCTTCATGGTTTATTTTACAGGAAGACAGGCTTCCTCTACAATAGTAACGGGGAACCTCTAAAAATCTCGTTAGGTTTTTAAAGGTTCCACTAATCCCCTATTTTTGAAAGTACCCAAATTTTGCCGTTTACCCGTAATATTCCATCCTCGCTGACCCATAAATTTATTCCCGGACGCGTCTGAAAAGTGACAGTTGCGTTGTTCTCGAACAACAGTGGTTTTGCGAATGGGGATGTTCCGTACCAGGGGCCTACAGGGACGGGTATATTCATTGATACGGTTTTTTCGGGGACAAGACGGCGTTTGTCAAAGTTCCCGCTGATGGTTTTTTCCGCTACGGAGCGCCAATTAACAAGCCAGGGGTCTTCGCAAACTTCCATACTCAATGTTTCATTATTAAAAAGCTCCCTGAATCTTGGCCAGTTAAAATTTGCGGGTATTTTTGAGAGGTTTTGTTCGTTTGCGAGGGCAAGTTCTATGTAAAAAACAACGTCCGGCCCCGCTTCCCAGCTAAGATTTAGGGTATTTTCCTCTATATCGAAGGGAAATAATGCGCCGGCAGGCATAAAAATACCCGGACTAAGGTTATGCGAAGGCCAATAAGGCCATGCGATAACCGGATTTGTCCATGTTACAGGCAGTTCTACCTCCGGATTGCTTGAGGATTGAAGCTCCACCATCTGTTTTTCGCCATTTGGGTCAAACCATTCAATGCGCCAGCTTGGTTCTCCCAGTAGGGAAACCCATATTTCAGGCGGTTTTGGCAAATTCAGGACATATTTAGAGGGACACAGCTCCTTACAGCAGACAAACTGAAGGACCAGAACAAAAACAGTTGTTAGTTTAAAATTAAAATTTTTCATACCTATATATGGCGTGAGCATGCGTGGCGCTTGACTGAAAAAATAAAAAAAATAAAGTTTTTTAAGATATTTGAGTTTTTTAGCTAAATACACGATAATTAATAGTAATGGCAGAAACAGGACAATCAAATTATATCGATACTCTCCAACAGACTCTTTCGGCGAGAAAAGACTGGCTGGAAAAGACTGAAATGGCAAAGCTTAAGGAAGAACTCAGGATTTTTCAAATCTCGTTCGCTTCGTTGTATAACATATATATAAAAAAGAAAGTAATAGATGAAGATCCTTATAAGCAGGATACTAAAATCAGTGAGATTGAAGTTCCGGATGCCAGTAGTTTTCAGGAGGCGAAGAGGATAGAACAGCTTTCTATCAGACTCTCGAATTTCGATAATCAACTTGACTATTTGGTCAATTTTTATCAGTTAAGCGTAGATTATCTTAATCTTGAACGTATAAAACGGATAGTAGGGCTTGTCCGATATGTAGACTGGGTTAGCTTTTCACCCGATTCCCAGTCCTTAATGACCAAATCGGTCGCTGAAATGACTACCAACGCGAAAGCAGGCGTTGATCCCCTTACCCTCAGTATTATAGGTGAAAGTCTTTCAAAGTTATCTAAAAAGACTGCTACCGCAATGAACGTCCTGAAAGATCTTAATGTCTATTACAGGGAAGATTATAAGCTTAGTGTCCGTCTAAATATAACCAAAGATATGTCCGCAGGTGAAGCAACCCTGGAAAACATCAAGAAAAAGATGCATTCCGGAATGCCGGGGGCCCCCTTTTACAAAGAGTTAGTGGAAGAAATTATCAAGGAAGATTATACCGATAGCGGTTCCGATCTTAGAGATACGGTATTAAACACCTTAAAGGTCGCGGAGACCAAACAAAAAACGACAAAAGCAGCCGTAAATTTTAAAAATATCCTCCTTGACGGAATTGTTATTATCGGCGGCGCGTCAACCCAGCTTACCGAAATCTGCCAAAAGTTAGCCGATAACCAGGCTGTAATGGATAGCCGAAAAAAAACTTTTTTTGAGGCGATAAAGGAGTTAATAAGACAAATCACAAATGCCGAACCGGAAGAAGTTATTTACACCGTGGATTGTATGGACAATACCAAAGGCACCACTGTTAAGGAAAAAGTAAATTTTCATCGATTAATGGACGAGATAGACAAGAAAATCAGAATTTTAAGCAGTTTTGTCCGCGGACCCGCATATAATAAACTTTCCGCCATGACCGAGGAACAGATCATAAGTTATCTTGAAAAGAATATTAATGACGTACAATCCTATCATAGAATATTAGGTTCTCTGGATGACTTTTTTAAGGCAAATGTACAGCAGGAAGATCGGGGGAAAATTAAAGGTATTAAACCTGAATTATCCGCGTTAAAGAACACCTATATAAAAGCCAACCAAATGAAGTATGAATACAGCGCCCAGAAAGAATCGGAAGAACAAATGAAACGGCTTGGAGTCGTTTCCTCGGGCGATTCCGCCCCTGTTCCCGGCGCCGCTCCCGCCTCGGGTGCGGCTCCGGCCGCTCAACCGGCTCCGCCTACTTCAGGAAAACAATAATAAAAAGCGGTGTTTTTAATTCTTAAAGCGAAATTTTATTATTTTTTTTGATATAATTAACAACCGATAATAGAACAAACAGGTATAAAATTGCCGACTTTTGTAAAACCGCTTGTGGCATTATTGATATCTATCCTCCTTTTTGCCGGATTTATCTATCTGGTAAACGTAGAATTATTTAACTTTGTAGAGGCTCATTTTTATAACCCTTCAATTATCAATTCTTACGTTAAAGAAAACTCCGAGGACGCGCGGATTGTTCAAAATCATATTAATAACCTTAAAAGCAAGTTTTACGCTACCCTGACAGTACCCGCCATTCGCGGTAGTTTTTTATATAACCAAAGCCCCGATGATATTTTTGAACGTTCAAGAATATACGGAATATTGATGGAATCGACAATGGGGCTTCAATCCGTACAATTTGTGGACAGTAACGGGATAAGGCTTCATTATTCAACTTCACCGCGCGATATAATGACTCAGAATCAAAACTCGACGGCTTATCGTAATTATAACGAAAACCCGACATCCCTGCCTTATGAAATTGTAAGAGTTGAAGACGCAAATAGCGCCAAACTTACAATGGATGATAACAACGACAGAATTATCTTTTCATTTCCTTTTAGGGATTCAATGGACGTTTTCCGGGGGACCGCTCTTTTTTCCGTATCAATCAGAACATTTGCCGAAAGACTTATCGAAACGGGGCGGTTAAAAATAAGCGACAATATTTCCCTGATAAACGAGCCGTCGGGAATTCTTTTGGGAAGTCCCGAAACGTCAAAGAGCGTTATTTTTAGCAGAGTCGCGGAGATTTGGAAAAATGGTACTCAAGGTTATATAACTCTTGACGCCGAAGATTCCGGGGCTGTCTTTTCCCTTATTTCGATAAAAACAGATCAGAATTTATTTTTTGGACGTTTGGTTAACACCTCTCTATTTTCAATTTCCGCGCAGATGAAATTTATATTGCAAATTTCCATCTTTTTAACGTTCTTCCTCGCGTTTTTTTTCCTGTTAAATCTAAAGCCCAGCCATACGGCGGTTGTACGAAATCGCATAACGCGCTTGAGAGACAGTCTTTTTGAACAATTATACGCGAATAAATCCGCTCAGGAAAGAACAAAATGGATACTGGAACTTGAACAACGCCGCGATGAAATTCGGTCGCATTTAAAAAGTAACCTTAAATTTAAAAAACATCAGGAAGAAAATATCAACGGTATTATTAATAAATCGTGGGATGAACTGCTTGCCGTTCTTAAGGTAGACAGCGGTCAGGAGTTAACCGTTGTTCAAAAGGTTAAAGGGGAATCTTTTGTACCGGAAGCGGAGAAATCTGAAAAAATTGATGAGATGGAAGAAATCGGCGAAGTTGAAGAGATAGAGGAAATCGAAAAAATAAAAGACGTTAGCAAAGCCGAAGAAATCGGCGAAGTTGAAAATATAGAAGAGATCGAAGAAATAGAAGAAGTTGACAGAATCGAAAAGATTGAGGAAATAGGAAAAATAGAGGAAATTAGCAAAGCCGAAGAAATTAGCGAAGTTGAAAAGATAGGGGAAATTGAAGAAATAGAGGAAGCTGACGAAGTAGAAGTGATTGATGAAACCGAGGAAATAGAAGATATCGAAGATATAGAAGAAGTTGGCGAAATTGAAGATATCGAAGAACTTTATGATATTGAAGAAATCGGCGATATAGAAAAAATTAGCGAAATTGAAGAGATTGGCGATTTTGGAGGGATTGAAGAATTTGTAGATGTTACGGAAAACGAGACCATTGATGAAGTTGAAACTAACGCGGAAGCCGAAGAAGAGAACATAATTGATATAGCGATGCGAGCCGCTATGGAACCTGACGAGTCCCGGCACAGGGGGCTTTTTTGGCTTGCCGGTAAATTTATCAGGAAAAAACCTGCCGCTACCGCTTACGAAGGTCTTCTTAAATTGGCTATTAAAAAAGCGGCAAAGAAAACAACTTCCTCCGGCAAGGGACTTCTTGCCCTTGCCGGCGAACACAAGAAGCGGTCTCCTGTTAAGGGCAAGGGACTTTTGGCTCTTGCCGATAAACATAAAAAATCGGCTTCCGTTAAAGGAAAGGGGCTTTTGGCTCGTGCCGGCGAAATTGAAAAGCCGTCTCCCGTTAGGGGAAAGGGACTTCTTGCTCTTGCCGACGAAATTGAAAAGCCGGCTCCCGTTAAAGGAAAGGGGCTTTTGGCTCGTGCCGGTAAACATAAAAAGTCGGCTTCCGTTAAAGGAAAGGGACTTTTGGCTCACGCAAGCGAACATAAAAAGCTTGTTCTTGTTCAAGGTAAGGGGCTATTGATTTATGACAGCGAAATTGATAAGCCGACTCCTGTTAAGGGCAAGGGACTTTTGGCTCACGCTAGTAAAATTGAGACTATTGACATTGAAATAGATGATATTGATGATATTGACGATGATAATGAAATTCAAGATTTAATTGCGGATATGGATATAGTTTCGCCGTTTTTGTCTATGTTTTCGTCTTTATCCTGATATAAACAAGGGAATTTATTACATCTTGACAAATTAAATAAAAATATTATATTAGGACGCATGACTGAATATCAAGACTTTTTAACCGAATACACCCCAAGACTGGTTGCCTTTATAAACGACCCCGCTACCAAGATTACGCCGCCGAAATACATGCCCGACGGAAACGTGTTTTGGGCGGCGGCGATTCAGTCCGCGCTTGCAATGGGCATTACGGAAAAAAAGAACGGTTCGCAGACAATTTCCTTTAAGTACATAGGCGGGGATTATTCTTTTTCCAGTGACGACGACCCTAAGATGGGCTGTATAATCGCGGTGTTGCTTTCGGTAATTAAGACAAAGGCTCCGTTTTTAGAACCGACCGCAGCAGGGTACCGTACATATAAGGATATTTTCGACGATCTGACCGAAGAATATATAAAGACAACGAATGAATACATCAAAGACGGGAAACCCATGTCAAAGGAAGACATCAAGAAAGCGGCCCAAAAAATGAACTGGACGAATTATGAAGACCGCCTGTTCCAGATTATAAAGGAATCTTCCAAAATCGATCCGGTAAGAACCGCCGGAGAAGACAAGTGCACATACGGCGTTACATACGACGGTGAGACAATCGGTAAGAAACGCATTCAGATTTATTTGCAATTTATAGAGGAAAAAGGGCGGCCGCCAATAATAAAATGGAACGACGAGTCCATAGTATGCGTAGACCCGCGGCTTAGGGAAGTGGCGGAGACGGCCATAAAGGCGTTTCGATGCAGAATGAAATTACCGGAAAAATACGGCATACCGATTCAAAACGCCCTGGCGAAATACGTCCAGTTCACAATCGCCCGCCAGCGGCAGACGACTGAGTAGAATGACAACATTATTCACGTTTTGTAATTATTGATAAGTTAATAATTCATTTTCCCAACGCCTTCCTCTGTCTCTCCACATACCCATCTAATGTGCGGTAAGGACGTATTTTATTATTCAGTTCTTTTTATTATTTCTTCAATGCTAATCGGATAATAATTATTCATATCTACACCTACATTTATTGCTTTTTTGCCAAGTATTTTAAATTTTTCCTGTTCAGTCTTATTGTTTAACATATTGTGGACATGGCCATATAAATGTATCGCGGTATTCTCAAAAAAGCCATCCCACACAAATATCGGATAATGAAATAATACGAATTTTTGCTTATTATGCTCAAAAACAAAATAATCTTTAATCCATTCAAAATTGGCAATATTGAAATTTGAATCCTCAAGATAATGTTCATGGTTGCCTTTTATTAAATACTTTTTTCCATTTAGTTTCTTTAGTATTTTTTCTGTTTCAAGGCCGTTATGACTAATTGAAAAATCACCTAAAATATAAACTTCGTCATTTTTTTTTACATATTCATTCCAATTTTGGATTAATGTATTATTCATATGTTCAATATCCTTAAATGGCCTTCCAAAATACTTTATACTATCTGCATGATGAAAATGTGTATCTGCGGTAAAAAAAATCATATTTTATCTCCATTACTAATATTATTATATATTTTTACTTTATACCGTCAACACGGTATCTTAAGATATACTTTTAGTCCGTATTGCACATAACTGAAGTGTGTACTTTCATTTTGTTCTATATATAAGGCGGTATGGGCGCTGTCTTCATGAGGCGTAAAGCACCTTCTTCATCTCCGGCTTCCCTTAATTCCGCTGACTTGATCGATATGGCAAGTTTCTCATCAAGAGTTATGGTTTACGTTTGAGGCATGAGTTTCTCATTTACACTAAAAGATTGACATTTTTTCCAAGATTCGGGTCTACTATCGCTTGAACAGTGGAGAGTAGTTTATTTATTGCGGCTGCTTGTTCTTTAATCATATTAAGCCCCATTGCCTCAACTTGTACTGCCGCCTGTTCCTGAACTTTTACCTGACTCATGTTTACTGATAATGATTGTATATCCATATTATTACCTCAATAATGATCGCGGGTTAACCGTAGCCCCGTTTTTATAAACCGTAAAATGAAGATGGGATCCCGTACTCTGACCTGTGTTGCCTACGTCCCCAATGCGATCTCCCTGGTTGACATAGGAGCCTGTTCTTGTCCTGATTACGTGCATGTGGCCGTAGAGGGTACGATAACCCGCATGGTGGCTGATTATTACATAATTGCCGAAAACATTGTCATATCCTACCGCGCTTACCCTGCCTGCCATCGCGGCCCTGACAGGTGTGCCGGTGCTTCCTTTGATATCAAGACCGTTATGAAATTGACGATGGCCTCTGTTAAAGGGGTCTCTTCTCCATCCGTAGAATGATGATATAACGCCGTTAACAGGCCAAATAAATAAATCGCCGTTAATTTCCTGGAGCTTTGACCAATCAAGCCGCGCTCCGGGGATAAAAAGGTCCGTTCCGGTTACTACTTTGTCTGAAAAAAGTTCATTAACAGTTTTTATGGTTTCAGTGTTCGCGTTGTATTTCTGCGCTATGTCGCTTAGACTTTCCCCGTTTTTTACGGTGTGGTAAATACCGTCCTGATTCGGGATTTTTAGCGGTTTTCCGGCTTGGAGAAGGCGGGTATAGGTTATTTTATTTACGGAAATAATCGTATCCTGATTTAAGCCGAAATTGATGGCAAGAGTGCTGATATTGTCGCCGCTTTTAACCATGTAGGAATCGCAGAGAAGGATACGTGTTTTTGCGATAGCTTCAAGTTCAGACACGGAATCAAGGGAAGCCGTGGTTAATAAAACGCCGGATTCCTCTTCTGAAATTAATTCTTTGGCGAGATATCCTCCGCCGATACCGTCCCCCTCGACAGGAGGTTTTTTGTGATTAAAATATTGACCTGGGTTTATCAGTAAAACCAGACAAAAAGCCGCCGCCAGCCTAAAGATATATGTATTTGTCTGATTAGTCTGTTGAAGCTGTGTCATATTTGAATTTTACTATAATTATCTCCCTTTTACAATATCTTATTAGTCATCCGCGTCATTTTCCAGCATTTTTAGTAAATCCCGTATTTCCGCCGCCTGTTCGTATTCCTCTTCGGCGACGGCCTGTTCCAGTTGTTCTTTGAGGGACCTGTATTTATCTTCGGTATCTTCTTCAAGGTCATTTATAAAGAAAGATAGGGGAACGCCGGTTTGCTCTATAATGGAAGAAGCCAGATAAATAGGGCATTTTTTACGGGTAGCTATGGCAAAAGCGTCGGAAGGCCGACTGTCAAGGATAAGGGGGTTTTCCTTGGTATACTCGCCGCCCGTTATTATAAGACGAGCGTGGAAAACATCGTCTTTTAACTCGTAAACTTCGACTTTTTTAACTAAAAGGTTTACATGGGCAAGCATATTTAAAAAAAGATCATGGGTATGCGGTCTGGACAGGCTGACCCCTTCTTTGCCGATTAAAATTGACTGCATTTCCAAAGTACCGATAAATATCGGGACGGCTACTTCCTTGTCTTTTGGTTTTAATAAAACGGCGTTTCCATGACTGGTTTTAAGAATAGACCAAATTTCACTTAAAAACATAGCTTTCAATTTATTTCTCTAACTAATTAATTTTAAGAAACCGTCCAGAAGCGCAAGTCCGTTTTCATTTATGGTACAACCTGAAAATTCACGAGAGTTGAAAATATCCTGTGTTTGCTTTAATAATGACCGTCCTTTTTCTTCCGCTTCCGATAAAACGCCCGATGAGGAAAGCGTTTCTATTAAATCTTCCACTTCCGGGGCATGTGTGCCATTTATCTTCGCTTCATGAAAAAAATAGAAAATTCGATCCCGTTTTTCCGGGTATTTATGAAGATACAATAGAACGGGGAGGCTTTTTTTACCTTCTACTACGTCGTCTCCGCGCTTTTTCCCCGGTATTCCCGTTGTCAAATTTTTTACATCGTCCAGTATTTGAAACCCTACCCCCATCATTTCCGCCGCGGAACCTAAAACCTGAGCCGCTTCCTTGGGGGCTTCCGCCGCATACGCGCCCAACTCTACCGCAAGACGCGCAAGGCTTCCGGTTTTCATTCTGCACATTATATAATATTCGTCTATATCAGGCACTACGGAAATATTCCTATGCCAATATATGTCCATCGACTGTCCAAGATGAAGTTTTCTGATACAATCCGCCCAAAGCCCGTAAAAAAGTTCCTTGTTTTTTAAGTTACATGAATCAATACAGCTAGATGATAAAAAGTAAAGGAAAGAACCGGAGTTTACCGCCGTATCAACGCCGTAAATTTTATGAATAGCCGGTTTTCCGCGCCGTTCATCGGACTCGTCTTCGATGTCGTCATGAATCAGGCTCGCGTTGTGGCAAAATTCAACCAATGGGGAAAGCCGGATGGCTGAATCGCCGCCGCTCAGAGTTTCGCAGATCAGCGTCATCAATAAAGGCCGCCAGCGTTTGCCTCCTCGGAAAAGAATATCGGTAAGCGGCGCGGTTAAAAATTGAGTCGAATCCGTGCTTATTTTTCCCTCAATGTCGGGAAATATTTTTTTAACCCAGATTGAGTCCGCGACTTCCGGCAGCCAGAGCTTTAGCTCCGCATCGATTTTTTTTATCCGTTGTGTATACTCTTCGTTCATAAAACAATTATAATGGATTTTAATGGCAGATTACAAGAAACCTGACTACTGGCAACAAAAAGCGCGCAAAGAAGGGTATCCGGCTCGTTCAGTCTATAAATTGAAAGAGATCGATGAAAAATTCGGTCTTTTTAAGGTTCGTAAGCCCGGCGTTATGAATATTCCGCGAATATTGGACATCGGCGCCGCCCCCGGAAGCTGGAGTCTCTATTTACTGCGTAAATTTGCCGGAAATGGCTTCCTTGCCGCCGCGGACCTTTCCCCCCTTTCCCGCGAATTTGACAAGGGCTTATTTGACGGCGGCAATTTCTTCTTTATTCAGGGCGATGTTAACGCCGCTCAGGTACGCGAGGCACTTTTATCAAAAAGCCCCTATAACGTAATTATTAGCGATGCCGCCCCCGGCACGACAGGTAATCATATAGTAGACTCAGCGCATTCTCTGGAGCTTGCGGAAACGGTCATCGCATACGCTCAGGACGCGCTTGCCCCCGGCGGCAATCTTGTTGTCAAGGTTTTTCAAGGCGGCGGAACGGACGCTGTTTTAAAACGCATGAAAACCCTTTTTACAACGGCAAAAAGTTATAAGCCCGAAGCATGCAGAAGTGAATCCGTGGAGACATATTTTCTGGGACTGGGGCGTATTACTTAAAACCGCAATGTAGCGACACACTGCGTCAACGCTCGCGGTGTCCTTCGCGTTATAAGGGAATATTAAAAAATATAATAAAAATACGGCGCATATCGGGACTGTAACTTGGTAGTAAATTCAGGCGTATTAGTTCAATTTATGTTCCTAAAACAAGTAACAACTCCTATAATAAAAACAAGAGAGGCAAATTATGTCGGGGAATGTTTTAAAAATACTGATTCATGACTTAAGCGAACAGGATTTTTCGCGACTAGGAATAATTAAAAATGATTTTAAGGTGATTGACGCGAATGTTGCTTCCGCTCCGTGCGTAGGTTGTTTTGATTGCTGGTTTGTAACTCCCGGTATATGTAAAACAGGCGACAGTTTGCGACACTCCGGATTGGGATATAGCGAGGAAACGGTTATAATAAGCCAAAATTGTTACGGCGGATACAGTGAACAGGTAAAGAAAATACTTGACCGCAGTGTTTCCGCAAGCACCCCGTTTTTTACATACCGTTCATGGAAAATAAGACATATAAAGAGATATAGAGTTAACCGGAAACAACTGACTGTGATTTTCTATGGTGATTTTCTTGAGACGGAGGCAAAAGCCGTTAAAAAAATGGTAGAGGCAAACCGTAGTACTATGGGTTTTAAAAAAGTTAACCTTTACATGGTAAATAATATTGATGAAATAGGACGGGTATTAGCATGAATATAATGATTATTAACGGCAGTCCAAAGAAAAAAGGCGGGGCTTCGGCGTTTTTCGCGAAAGTTTTACGATTTATGCTTTTTCCGCATAATGTTACAACAATAAGCCTTGGCATATCCAAAGATTACCGGGAAATATTTGATAATCTTCAGAATACTGACGCGGTTGTAATATCGGTTCCGCTGTATGTTGACGGTATTCCCGCTCATTTTATACATTTTCTGAAACAAACGGAACAGTATTGTAAAAATAATAAATGCAAATTTATACTCTATGTAATTTCCAACGCCGGTTTTGTCGGCGGAAATCATAATCAGGCGCTTTTGGAACAGCATGAATGCTGGTGTAAAAGAAGCGGCATTACATGGGGCGGCGGATTGGGCATAGGCGGCGGCGTAATGCTTCATGTGTTATATAAGATAATGTTGATATGGAGCGGAATACAATTTATTATTGGAGTTATTTTTAATATTATTTACGGAAAACCATTTATTGATAACGGGTTATTATCGGGTCTTGCGTTCGGTATAATTCTAATGTTGTTTTTTTACTGCGGAATGTTGTTTTTTGAATTTATATTGGCGCTGGCGATAAAAAATAAAAAGAGCATAAAAAATAAATACACAAGGGTAATGTTACCTTCGTTTATTTTTATTGTAGTAGCGAATATATTTATGGCATTAACAGGATTACTTCACGGCAAACTGATATTTTCTTTATTTAAGAAAGTTAAGTATGCGGAAAAGATATAAACGGTAAATTTTTTGAAGAAGAAGCGTATAAAATTGATAAAAATGAATTAAAAGTGTTTGATAGGAAATTTCCGCATAAGGAAAAATTGGTAATAAATACGCAAATATTTAGTGAATAAATTAAAAAAGTATGCGATAATATTAAGGTATTTATTAATTATTGGAGGATGTTTATGAAAGGTTTCTTTATTTTTGGCGTATTGATAACCGCGATGTTATGTTTTACGTGTAAATCAAGCTCTTTTGAGGAAATAAAAGCTCAGTTGCCTGATATGGACGGCAAATCCGACGGATTATATCGCGGGGATTACGTTCTTTCAGGATCGCCTGTTAAGGTTGTTGTTGATGTAACCGTAAAAGATAAGAATATTACCGCAATTAAAATAATTAAACATTTCTGTTCCCCGATAGGAAAGAAAGCTGAAATAATAATAGAAGAAGTCATTAAGCGGCAAAGCCTTAATATAGACGCGGTAAGCGGCGCGACGGGAAGCAGTAAGGCTATTTTGAAAGCCGTTGAAAAAGCATTGCAATAAGAATATATTGACTGGATGAATATTATTTTAATCGCCGTTTAAACCCTAAAAAAAGTTTATAATACGGTATTCGATAAAATAATAATAAAATATCATTGAGGGATAAAATGGATTTGAATATTAGAGGGGCAAATATGGAAGATTTCGACAAAATAAATAAATTATTTTGGCAAAGTGATTGTTTCCATTATAATAATGAGCCTTATATTTATGAAAAAACAGATGATGGCTGTAGAACCAGAGAATATATTGAATCATTAATAAATGATGAAAATAATTTTATAATTGTATTGGAAAAGAAAAAGGAAGTAATTGGGTTTTTAATAGCTCATAAAGAAACAAAAGGACATCTTCCTTTTCACAAAAAAAGAAAATTTATTGTATTGGATAATATTGTAATAGATGAAAATTACAGAAATAACGGATATGGAGAACAATTGTTAGCTTATATTATGGTTATTGCGAAAAAAGGTAATTATAATGATATTTTATTAAATGTATATAAATTTAATGAAAACGCGATAAAATTATATGAGAAAATGGGGTTTACAATATTAACGCAAGATATGATTTTAAAATTGACGGATTAGTCTCATGGGTTTGAATGTCGGCAAGTTCAGTATTTATGGGACGAATGATTAAACCGCCATATAGTTATTATGACGTGAAAAACATATTCCCTTTTATTTAAGGCGGTAAAATGGATCATATTGAGATTTTACAGGAAATGTTACAATACATTGATATACATATAAAGGAAGAAATGAATGTTGAAAAACTGGCTGAGCGGGCCGGTTTTTCCCCGTATTATTTCTGCCGGGTTTTTCAATGCGAAGTCGGTACTTCCATTATGGAATATGTTAGGAATAGGCGGCTTGTTTATGCCGCCTCCGAACTTAATTCGGGACGTAAGATAATCAGCATAGCGGTTGATTACGGATTTGAAACACATTCGGGGTTTTCAAAAGCGTTTCGCCGTTTTTTCGGGTGTCCGCCGGAGATATACCGCGCTTACGCGACATTTGATGTTCCAAAGATACCCGACCTTTCAAAGTCCAATCAATTTATTTCCGAATTAATTATAGAGCCAAAAATAATGGTAAGGAAAAAATCTTTTAAAATAGCCGGTTTCGCTTTTAAAATAAAACTGCCCTTAAGTATTACGTTTTCGGTGTCGCGTTATTTAGATCCTCAAAGCCCTGTTACCGATATTGATGACGGAAGAAAAACCCTTAATAAACTTCAAGAATTATGGGAAGAATGCAGGGCTGACGGAAGACTGGAAAAATTACACAAGGAATCATTTGTTAAATTTCATGCGGAATACGGGGCTTGTTTTTTCGCGGATAATGAAGAAGATAAATCCGTATATCTTATCGGAGTAGAAGCAAAATCAAGGATGGCTATTCCTTTTGAATATGATGTTTATACGATACCCGAAGCCTTGTTTGCGATTTTTACAACGCCTCCGTCTAACGAGGATAATTTTTCATCAATACTTAAAGATACATGGAAATTTATTTTTTCCGAGTGGCTTCCCAATTCAGGTTATGAATTTGATGATAACTCAATTGCTTTTGAACTTTACGATGAACGCAGTATAGGCGATACGGGGAAAGTTTGTAATATATGTATCCCCATCGTGAATAGACAGCTTTAATATTAAATTTCTTAAAAAGCAATCTTGGAACAATCAACGGCAATTTAAGAACAGTTAACCGCAATTTAAGAACATCATATTATCCTTTTAATCATTACATTTTATGTAGAAACATTTTAGGAGGATTTTATGTTTGGTTCAAGAATTGGTTGGATATTTCCTGTTATCGTGTTTATCGTTGTAATTGTCGTTATATGGTACGGCATAACGCAAGGCGGTATTTAACGGTATCGTTATATCCGGTTTTATCGAATGATGTTGACTAAAAAATCATGTTACGCCTCTTCCAGAAAATATGTGAATATGGTATAATTACATAATTCTATTTTTTAAAAAGGCGGAAATTATGATTATTTTAACATTGAATTGCGGTTCTTCATCGGCTAAATATCAGGTTTATAACTGGGAAACCAAAGATATTCTGGCGGTAGGCATTGTGGAAAAAGTAACCATTGGCGGTTCTTTTATCAAACACGAGGCAAAAGGCAAGGAAGAGGTCGTTATTAACCACGATTGTCCCACCCATACCGACGCGGTTGACCTCATAATTAAAACTCTTACAAGTAAGGACATGGGCGTAATCAACGACATGTCTATAATAAAGGCAGTGGGACACCGTGTTCTGCACGGCGGAATGAAATTTACAAAGAGCGTTATTGTGGATGACGCGGCGATGGCTGCTTTTAACGAGGTTAAGGATTTAGGACCTCTTCATAATCCGGCGAATATCATGGGTATCGAGGCGGCGCAGAAGGTTCTGCCGCATGTGCCGCATTGCGCGGTTATGGATACCGCTTGGCATCAGACGATGCCGCCTGAGGCTTTTATGTACGCGGTGCCGAAAGAATGGTACGAAAAATATCAGGTGCGCCGTTACGGTTTTCACGGGACAAGTTTCCTGTATACCGCAAAACGCGCCGCCGTGTTATTGGGGCAGGACCCTTTCAAAACAAACGTGATAATCTGCCACATCGGGAACGGCGCTTCGGTGAACGCCGTCAAAAACGGCTGTTCTTTCGACACGTCAATGGGTATTACCCCGCTTGAGGGGCTTGTTATGGGAACACGTTCGGGAGATGTTGACGCCGCCCTTCCTTTCTATGTTATGCGTAAGACGGGAATGAGCGACACCGAAATTGAAACCGCCCTTAATAAAAAATCCGGTCTTTTAGGACTGACGGGCAAGTATGCCGACAGGCGCGATGTTCAGAAGGCGGCCGTAGAAGGAGACAAGCAGGCGTTACTCACGCAATTTATTGAAGCCCATCGCGTAAAAAAATATATCGGAGCGTATCAGGCTGTATTGGGCAGGGTAGACGCGTTGGTTTTCACCGCGGGCGTCGGAGAGTTCGCGTGGTTTATGAGGGAGAAATATCTTGACGGGCTTGACAGTATCGGGATGTCTTTTGATCCGCGAAAAAATAAACTTTCCTGCACAAGAAATACCGAAACAATTATCAGCAAGCCGGAATCGAAAATACCGATTTTTGTAATTCCGACAGACGAGGAATTGGTAATGACCGAGGACGCTTTCGCGCTTATGCAGGGAACCTACGACACCCACACGAATTTTACATACTCTTTCCAGAGCAAAGACTATGTGAACAAGGAACGCGCGGAAGGATTGAAGCACGATCTTGTGAAAAATCCCGATATTGCCGAGATAATTGCAAGACCCAAATGATATGTATGCGCCATTAAAACGTCGCTTATCGCCATAAAAAAATATCAGTAATAAGGGTGAAACTTGAGTAATAAAACTGAATTGTTATGTATCGGCAATTCTGTTGTCGATGTATTTGTAGACATTGATAGCGGTTTTGCGTTAAAGCATTGTATTCTTGATCCTGTTCAGCATATTGACGGCGATAAAGCCGAAGCGCTGCTGGCGGAGCTTTCTATTGATTTTTCCAAATCGATAAAAAGCTCAGGCGGGGGAGCCGCAAATGTAGCGAAGATTGCCGCCATGCTTGGAATGGACGCGGCGTTTTGCGGCTGTGTCGGACAGGACGAGCTTGCGTTAATCTTTGAAGAAGAGATGAAAGAAGCCGGTGTTTCCTCACTGCTTGTTAAATCCAATGAAAAGACAGGGCTGTGCCTGGCGTGCAATGTTAACGGAGAAACGCGTTTTGCCGCGAGTCCGCGCGCGGCGCTTGAACTGAACGAGTCTCATATTAGCGTAGATTTAATAAGCGGCACTGAAGCGGTTATCCTTGACGGCTATATACTGGACCGCCGCTCGTTAGTTCAACATATCCTAAGGCTTGCCAATCATAATGGAATACCGGTCGTTCTTGACGCCGCTTCGATCATGCAGGTAAAAAGTAAAGCGGAAGAAATACTGACATACAGCCGTAATTATCCTCTTTTTATTTTTATGAACGCCGATGAAATAATTACCTTTTTTAACACGCTCAGAAAAGAACAGGATGAGGCGACTAACATGACGGATAAGGAAAAGGAAGCCCTAATTATGCGCGACATTTGCCCCATGTTAAAAATAATCACCGACGGCGAATTATTTCCGATTATAGTCGTCAAACTGGGAAGCCGCGGCGCGATGGTAGTAGCGGGCGGCAATGTGTACCGTGAAGAAACCTTTTCTGTCGCCATGCCGAAAAACACCGTAGGAGCCGGAGACGCTTTCTGCGCCGCCTTTATTTCCGCGTGGATAAGGGATAAATCCCTTTCTGAATGCGCCGCGCTTGGAAACAAAGTAGCGCGGGAAATCCTTGAGGTTCCCGGAACACGCGTTAAAAACGGTAAATTAAAATCTTTTGCGAAGATTTTGCAAAAGTGAGTTCATACTAATTATACCGTAAAAATATTTATCTTTATTTTGTGATTGACACTGAAGCGTTATCATTAAAAAAGTCACTAAAGCGATAGAAATTTAACTTTAAATCATTAGCTGTTTTCAGGATATACTCCAAACGATACGGCTTAATACCCCAACTCGCTTTGTTTGAAATATTATGAGACGTTAAGGGCAAAACAAAATTCTGTTCCGTAAATTTTATTGTCCTTAACATTATATCGACCGTCGCTATAAAATCATCGTCATTATTATAAATTATGTTGTCAATGCTTCTTGATAAAATTAGACCTTCGCGGATAGCCTGGCGATCATAAGCCTGAAAACAAATATTATAACCCCTTATTAATTTGTATGTTTTTAATAACTCGCCATGCATCCATGTTTTGTATAACCCGTAGGGATAAGCGAAGGAAACAAGCGGTATTTTAGCGTTTCTAAAATTACCCACTTGTGAGATTGTTTGTATAAAGAATTTTTGCCGGGAAATATCCGGTAATTTCAAATGATTTAATGTATGATACCCTACATCATGTCCTCGTCTAAGCGCCGCTTTGGAAAAATACGAATTTGTTTTATATGTTCCCGTGACAAAAAATGTAACTTTCGCGTTATAACGATCAAACAATCCAAAATAATTTTCCCAAACATTATAATAATGATCGTCAAATGAAAGCAAAATCCCGGAATCGTCTTTTTGGGGCATCCACAAAAGTTTATCCTCGTAAAACTCTCCGGTTTCCAAATCTTTTAATACAAATGTAATTAAATATTCTCCCGAACTTTCAAGTGTCGCCTGCTTCATATCGTATAACACCTGAAAATATGCGGTGTTTCCCGTTTTGCTTTTTTCTTCGATGTCGGCTTTTATTACTAATTCCCCGGTTTTATCAAATAGAAAATATTTTTTAATTTCAGAAGAATTTCGCTTGATTTTTTGAATTACGGTTATAAGGGGAGGTACTTCAGGCGGCTCAGTTGGTTTATTTAATTCAGCCGGTTCATACGGTTCAAGCGGTTCAGGTAATGGCGATGAAATAACGCCTCTTTTGTTGCCGCACGACATGGATATAACCATGAAAACAATATATATTCCCCATACGATATTTTTTATCATTAATTTTAATCCGGTCCGATAATAATAACGCAAATTGCGGAGATTTTAAATTACCTTACGCGCTTCCTGAAAAGTAAACCGACAACCCCGTTTTTAACGTCCGTTGTTTTTGAGCTGTAAAAATTATAATAAAACCCAAAAAAGATAATAACGACAAACGTTATTTCTTTGCTTTTGATGTTTTTTTTGATTGAACGGGTTTTTTGGCTTCCGTGCGGTCGAGCGCGCTCGCGGGAAAAGTACCTTCCTGAAACTCATTATTATCGGAAAACCACGATGTTGTTATTATTTTTGTTTCTTCATCAATAGCCTTGACTACCATTTGGGGACTATTCGCAAGCGCCGTTACTACGACCGTATCACCAATAAGCCTTTCTGTCGCTCTTACACTCATATTTACTCCTAAAATACCATACCATTTATTTTTGGTAATTGCAACCGATTTACAGTAAAACGGTATCCGCTATCTTTTGAGCGGCGGCCTTGTTCAATAATTTCTCGATAATAGCGACCGCGAATTGACCCGCTGTCCCCGCGCCCCGGCTTGTGATAATATTACCGTCCGTTACAACACGCTCACCAGACCATTTAGCGTTTGTCGTTTTTTCTTCCATGCCCGGGTAGCAGGTAAATTTTTTCTCGGCAAGCAGATCAAGCGGAGCGAGTACAAGAGCGGGAGCGGCGCAAATAGCGCAGATCAGTTTTCCGTCAGCCGCCATTTTTTTAAGAAGCGCGCCTGTCTCTTTTGAAGCCGCCAAATTTGTCGAGCCGGGCATTCCGCCGGGAACAATCACGGCGTCCCAGCCGTCTGTTCCCCGCATGACGATTTCGGTCAGTGTAGAGCTTGCAATCATTTTAATGCCGCCCCACTTGCTTGTTACGGTCAAGCTTTCAGAAATTGACGCGGTAGTTACTTCTATTCCCGCGCGTTGCAGATAGTCAATCGGCGTTACCGCCTCGACATCTTCAAAACCGTCAGCCAATAAAACAATCGCTTTTTTTGCCATATTATTTACCTATAAAATTATTAATATTTCCAATAATTAAAAAACAATTCATAATCCGCGTTTTATCTATTACGTCGTTCTTCTTCGGATTTACATTCGATGCACATAAGGGCGTAGGGAATCGCGATTAGGCGGTCCTGGGGAATTCTTTTGCCGCATTTTATGCAGTGGCCGTACTTGCCCTGTTTGATACGGGTAATTGCGGATTCAATCAATTTAAGCTGTTTTAATTCCTGAGTGCCTATGGCTTCGATCATTTTTCTGTCCATATCGTCGGACGCGATGTCGGCAAGGTCTTTCGGCTCTTCCCCTTCCATTATTTCTTTGAAATCTTCATTGCTGGCGATTAATTTATTGACAATTTCGGATTTTAGGACTAAAAGAGCCGCTTCCATTTTATCAAGGAATTCCTGATCAATCGGCGGGATTTTTTTCTTCCTTTTACCTGTCGCAGCCATTATATCTTTTCCCCCATTTTTACCATGATACTAGCTACATAAGATAATTACATTGCCATAAAAATAACTATTTGTCAATAGTAGATTTTTAATTTTTATCAGGTTTTAACAGGGGAATTACAGGAGAAGTAAGCGTCATTACCGCCGGAAAATCATCCGGTTGTAATAAAATTGTTTCCCCGTCCATTTGCGCCAGTATGGGATGATTGCCTTTAAATTCAATATGATGCGCGTTAAGCATGATTGCGTCCTTGCTTTTAGTATGTTTGCCTTTGGCGACTTTGCCTTTTATAGATAATTTACGGAGAAGCGGTGCTTGCTTTATGCCGCAGACATTGCGGTCGTCGGGTAGAATAGGGTACTGAGAACCATAAGTACGACGGCCGGTTACACCCATCGCCAAAAGTAGCAGTTTTTCCCTGAATGACGCGACTTCATTGTTCTTGTCGTCAAATGCCTTTACGTCAAAATAATCAACTTTATATTTGCGGTCGTAAAATAAAGTAGCCATGTCCACCCAGAATCTATAGGAGTCGCCGGGTACTTTTCTTTTCATAATATTGGTCATGTGCGTGACATAAGCGTCAAGTCCGACGGATAGAATATTGTAAGCATATATGTTCCCTTCTCTCCAGCTTGACGATCCGCCATGGGCAGGTATTAATTGTACGGCGGGAGCGTATTCTACATGGACAGGATTTAGGAGTAAATCCAAAGCATCGGCAAGACTGGAACTGTCGGCTCCGTCATTGCCTGTTCCCATCGGCAGTCGCAATACCGCTATGCTTTTACGGACAGAAGCGGGTGCGGTGAATAAGGTATTCATTACTTCTCTATGGGTTCCGTCTCCGCCAGCGCTGATTATCAAATAGAAGGGGATAGGGTCTTTTTCGGCTCTTTCTAAAAAAGTTTTGGTTATTTTAGCGGCTGAACCCGTGCCTTCGGTAAGGTTCAGTATTACATTTTTGTATAAATCCCTCTTTGGATTTGCCTGGGCTTTTTGCTGGTATTTTTCCAATGTATTCAAATGTGTCTTCCATTTTGATTTGATAAAAAAACCGCCGGCTACCGGGTTAAGAACAATCATGCAACGCAGGGGATTTTCCTTCATTAAAAGGGAATGTCCGCAAATATCGGAAATTGCGCTAATAAAAAAATAATCCATATTATTGATAATTATAACGTATATTTGGCTTAATGTCAATTAATTTGTTTTTGCGGGTATTGATTCTACATGGATATTTTCATTCCGGGTAAAATTCTGTATAATTCCTTATTATGGCAAAATATCCATTTGAAACAATTGAGCCTAAATGGCAAAAATATTGGTCTGACAACAAAACCTTTAAAACGGAGGAAAATCCGAATTTCCCCAAAGACAAGCGTCGTTATGTGCTTGATATGTTTCCCTATCCTTCGGGGCAGGGGCTTCATGTCGGTCATCCTGAGGGCTATACCGCCACGGATATTTACTGCCGTTACCTCCGCATGAACGGCTACAATGTCCTGCACCCGATGGGTTTTGACGCTTACGGTCTGCCCGCCGAAAATTACGCTATTCAAACAGGTACTCATCCCGCCGTTACAACCGCAGCTAATATCAACAGATTCCGCGACCAAATTAAGGCTCTTGGTTTTTCCTATGACTGGGATCGCGAAGTCGATACTTCCGCCGAAGATTACTACCGCTGGACACAGTGGATTTTTCTTAAGCTTTTTAAAAAAGGACTGGCTTATGAGGCGGAAAGCCCCATAAACTGGTGTCCGTCCTGTAAAACAGGTCTTGCCAACGAAGAGGTAAAAGACGGTCTTTGCGAGCGTTGCGGCGAGAAAGTTACCCGTAAAAGAATACGGCAGTGGATTCTGAAGATAACAGCCTATGCCGAGCGCCTGCTTACGGACCTTGATTTATTGGATTGGCCTGAGCCCGTAAAACTTATGCAACGTAATTGGATTGGCAGAAGCGAGGGCGCGAATGTGGTATTTAAAGTTGATAAATCAACATTGAAGGATAATGAAGACTTATCCTTTGAAATTTACACCACGCGCCCCGACACTCTTTTTGGAGTAACCTACATGGTTCTCTCTCCGGAACATCCGCTGGTGGACAAACTTACAACTTCCGAGCAAAAACAGGCGGTCGCCTCTTACATTGAAGCCTCGGCAAGAAAGAGCGATCTTGAACGCACCGATCTCGCGAAAGAAAAGACCGGCGTATTCAGCGGCGCATATGCGATTAACCCCGTTAACGATCAAAAAATTCCAATCTGGATAGCCGACTATGTTCTTATCTCTTACGGTACAGGCGCGATCATGGCGGTTCCGGCCCATGACGAAAGAGACTGGGAATTTGCCAAAGAGTTTAATTTACCGATAATTTTAGTTGTTTCCGCCGATAAACCGCAGGCCGGAAAGGACTATTCAAGCGAGCCCGCGGAATGTACGTCTGCGGACGGCTATTCCGTAAACTCAGGCGCTTTTACGGGGCTTCCAACGGAAGAGGCGATAAAGCGTATAACAAAATGGCTTGAAGAAAAAGGAATTGGCAAATACGCCGTTAATTATAAATTAAGGGACTGGATTTTTTCCCGTCAGCGATATTGGGGAGAGCCAATCCCCGTAGTGCATTGCGAGAAATGCGGTATTGTTCCGTTATCCGAAAAAGATCTGCCGTTGAGACTGCCGGAGGTTAAATCCTACGCTCCGACAGGCACGGGCGAGTCCCCGCTTGCGGGAATTACCGAGTGGGTAAGCACTGTTTGTCCGAAGTGCGGCGGAAAAGCGAAAAGGGAAACAAACACCATGCCCCAATGGGCGGGTTCCTGCTGGTATTACATCCGCTACCTTGACCCGAAGAACGATAAGGCTTTTGCAGATAAAGATAAAGTTGACTACTGGCTTCCCGTCGATCTGTATATCGGCGGCGTTGAACACGCGGTACTTCACCTTTTGTACAGCCGCTTCTGGCACAAAGTGTTGTACGATCTCGGTCTTGTAAATACCGTAGAACCTTTTCAACGGCTGGTTAACCAGGGAATGATTCTCGGGGAAGACAATCAGAAGATGAGCAAGAGCAGAGGTAATGTAATAAACCCCGATGATATTATTAAGGAATACGGAGCCGATTCGCTTCGTGTTTATGAAATGTTTATGGGACCTTTGGAAGTGAGCAAACCGTGGAATATGGCGGGTGTTACAGGCGTGTCCCGTTTTCTGGAACGTCTCTGGGCGATAAGCGAGAAGCCTGTAAGCGAGGAAATACCCGGCAGTGATAAAGCGGGCGGCGTTGAATTGCAAAAACTCCTGCACCGTACAATTGAAAAGGTGACAAAAGATACCGCAACCCTTAACTTTAATACCGCTATCAGCGCCATGATGATCTATTCTAGCGAACTTGCGAAATTAACTGAAATTCCGCGCGCCATGTGGGAGCCGTTTGCGATAATGGTAGGAGCTTATGCTCCTCATCTTGGCGAGGAACTCTGGGAAAAACTTGGACACAAGGAATCGGTTTCCTTCAGCAAATGGCCGTCTTTTGATTCAGCTTTAATTGTTTTTGACGAAGTGACAATTGTAGTTCAGGTGAACGGCAAGATACGCGAGAAATTTAACGCCGCCGTCGGAACCGCAAAAGAAGAACTTGAAAAAACAGCCCTTGCTTTACCGGGAACTCAAAAGTGGCTTGAGGGAAAAACGATAGCGAAAATTATTACGGTACCTGACAAGTTAGTGAATATTGTGTTATAAATGTAATAATGATCGGCGCTTTAAAACGCCGATCATCTCTATCTGTTAATGTAAATAATTTTTTAAAAATACATTGTTTTATTATGTAATTTCTTTCTTAAATTAAGAATATATTTAAATATTTCCTTTATCGTCCGTTTGTTTTTTTGTTAATACGCTATAAAATATTCTTTGTAACTCGTTGAGTTATAAAGATGAAAAAAAATGTTTATCGTTTTTTCATCATTGCTAAATTCTTTATGAGAGAGGGTTATTATGGAAGGTAAATTAGGAAGTTTTCTGTGGAAGATTTCGGTTGCTTTGTATCTTATCGCAAACGGAGTTCTGGGGTTAATTGGTTGGAAAGGAGGAGATTTTTCAATTATTTTTGACGCGATATTTGGAAGGGGCTCAGGTGTTCTTGTAACGATTGCCGGTGTTATAGCGTTAGTAGCGGGTATCGCAATTCTATTGGAAATGTTAAATATTAAAGTTTCTTTCCTGGATGCTTTGATACTTATTATCGCCATTATATGGGCAGTGTATGTTATCGTAGAGATTATCGCATGGATAACCGGCAAATACAGAGATTCTAATATATGGTATGTATTCCAGAGGCTGGCTGTTCATCTCATGGTTCTCAGTAGTCTTCTTATCGCAAGCAAAAAATTCTAAGAACATTTATATCGCTTTAAAAGGCCGCATACGCAAGTATGCGGTTTTTTTGATCAACCGCCGCTTGTTTTTTTTTAAAATATGTTGTAAAATACTCTTTGTAACTCGTTGAGTTATTAAAAATGAACAAAATGTCCATCATTTTTTCATTGTTAAAATTTTTTATTGAGAGGTCTAATATGAAAGGGAGTGCGGGTTTAGGAAGTTTATTATGGAAGATTTCGGTTGCTTTGTATCTTATCGTAAACGGAGTTATTGATTTAACAAAAGAGAAAGGGGGGGATTTTTATGCTATTTTCCATAGGATGTTTAAAGGTAATGATCCCGAGAGTTTTCTTATAGTAGCCGCCGCCGTTATAGCGTTAATTGCGGGTATCGCTATCCTGTTGGAAATGTTCAATATTGAAATATCATTCTTTGATACTTTGATACTTATTATTGCCATTGTCTGGGCAGTTTATGTAGTTATAGAGCTTATTACATGCTTTAGAGAAGGATTCCAACGGCTGTATATGCAGATGCTGGCTGTCCATCTCATGGTTCTCAGTAGTCTTCTTATCGCTAGTAAAAGGTTCGGAGACTAATTTAAATCACAAAGCCGCATACGCCGGTATGCGGCTTTTTTTCTTTTCTTTTGTGAAGCATTTAAACATTTCAGATTAAATTCCAATCACTAGAATTAATTTATTCCCTATGATACACTGTCCATGTGAGTGCGGAACTGACGACAGTTAAACTTGACGCTTTTTTCAGGGGCTTTTTGGAAATAGAAGATTTTTCCTCCATTGACAATTCCCTGAACGGGATTCAGGTCGATAATGACGGTTGTACCGTCCGTAAAATCGCCTTTGGAGTTGATGCGGCCATGGAAACATTCGAGCAGGCCGCCGCCGTGAACGCGGGGTTGCTGTTTGTCCACCACGGTCTTTTTTGGGGCGCGCCGTCCCGGATTGCCGGAAATCTAAGGCGGCGGATAAAGTTTTTAGTTGATCATAACATTTGCCTGTATGCGGCGCATCTGCCCCTTGATCACCACCCTAAACTTGGAAACAACGCCGTTCTTGCGCAACTTTTGGGACTGGAAAATGTCAAGCCTTTCGGACTGTACCACGGACGGAAAATCGGTTTACAAGGGACATTCCCCAAACCTGTTACGGTTGACGAGGCTGTAAAAAAAATCAGTTTTTTAAATCGTCCGCCGCTCGGGGTTTTTCCATTTGGCAAGAAGGACTGCGTAACCGCCGCGGTTGTGTCAGGCGGGGCGGCGGAAAACGCACGGGAAGCGGTTGAAGAAGGCGTAGATTTATTTGTGACCGGAGAAAGTTCCCATACGGTTTATCATGAATGTCTGGAAGGGAAACTCAACATGATTGCCGGCGGCCACTATTGTACCGAGGTCTGGGGACTTCAGGCCGTTATGCGTCATACTATGACGGAACTTGCCATTGACGTTGAATTTTTGGATATTCCCACGGGGTTATAGCCTTTGTGGGTTTAACCCGCATGGGTTATTAAGGAGTATAAGGATGAGAGAATTTGTAAAAGGGAAAATTCTGCCGTTTTCACTTACGGCGTTTATTATTATTGCGGATCAGATTTTAAAAGCGGTTATTGTAAAGCTCAAACCCGAGACAGGGCTGATTAAAGATGTTTTTAATAACGGTTTTTTATGGATATGGCATGTCCGCAACAAGGCGATAGCGTTTAGTTTGGGGGAAAATCTTCCGTCGGCGTTCAGGCCCATAATGTTTGTCGTCGTTCCCATTTTGGTTTTGGGGTTTTTAATATGGTATTATTTTAAATCCGATGAATTCACTCTGATTCAGCGTTGGGCCGCGGCGGGTATTATCGGCGGCGGTATCGGAAACATAATCGACCGTATTTTCCGTTCGGACGGAGTTGTGGATTTTATCAGCGTAAATATTTACGGTCTCTTTGGAATGCAACGCTGGCCGACTTTTAATATTGCCGATTCTTCGGTTGTCGTATGTTGTTTATTACTGCTTGTCACCATGTTTTTTATTCCCGCGAAGAAGGAAAAGTAACAATGAATAAGAAAGTTAATACGTTATTATTTATCCTTGGCGCGACATTGTTCAATGTTATTATCGCTATTATTAGTTTTTTAATTTTATTGTTTCTGTACGCGAAATTCCTATTTCCGATAGTGCCTCAATCAAGTTATGGTTGGGTTTTTTCATTAATTTTCATAGCGGCGATAGCCGTTTCCATTCTTGTTTACCGTCTTGTGCTAAAATTTTTCATAAATAAAATCAACGTGGAACAATACTTTGATCCTCTTTTTGTAAAAAGAAATCTTAGAAAATAATTCGCCAAAGACTCATACAAAGAGCGTAAAAAACAAAGAACACGAAGAATGAGCAGAGGTTATTGTCCGAAAATTAAGCGTGGGCTTCACGATAAAATAACGGACAAAAACCCTTTACCCCTCTTTGTGATCTTCTCTTCCTTTGCGCTCTTCGCGTGAAGTCTTCTTATACCAGATATTTCTTGAGTGTCAGGTATATTTTTTTCGGAACAATCGGTTTCGCGACATGATCGGTCATGCCCGCCGCAAGACATTTTTCAATGTCTTCCTTAAAAACATCAGCGGTCATGGCGATTATCGGAATTTGTTTATCTTTCCCGCCTGAATCCGCTTCAAAGGCGCGTATTAAGCGGGTCGCTTCGTCTCCGTTCATTTCAGGCATGTTTATATCCATGAGAATTAATTTGTACTTATCGGTATTTTCCTTAAACTTGGAAACCGCAACCTTGCCGTTCTCGACAAAGTCTATGGCAACGCCGGTCTTTTCCAGATACTTGGTCAGGATTTCCCTGTTGAACTCCAAGTCTTCCGCGACCAATATCGTGTATTTTTTAAAATCATATTCGTTTTCTGATTCGGCCGAAGTTTCGGCGGAAACCTTGTCCGCGTTACCTATCTTCGCTTGTACGATAAATATGAATTTTGATCCCTTGCCAAGTTCCGATTCAATCCATATTTTTCCCCGCATGAGTTCCACAATTCGTTTTGAAATGGCAAGTCCAAGTCCCGTGCCGCCGAAATTTTTCGTGATACTGCTGTCGGCCTGATTGTAAGACGTGAAAAGTTTTTTCTGTTGCTCCGGCGAAATCCCTATGCCGCTGTCTACAACTTCGACTCTAAGGTTTATTTCGCCATTATGCTCGTCCGTTTTTTCCGCGTTCAATTCAATCTTGCCGTTTTCAGGCGTGAATTTTATCGCGTTGGTCATCAGATTCGTAATAACCTGCGATAATCTCAACTCGTCGCTGATAACGAACTGGGGAACATTTGGGTTCATGTTAACGACTAATTGCTGATGTTTTTCCTGGGCGCGGACGCTCGTTACGTCAATGATGTTTGACAACATTCGTCCAAAATTAAAATCATCGAATGAAAGTTCAAGTTTATTCGCTTCTATTTTTGACATGTCAAGAATGTCGTTGATTACGCCCAGTACATACTTTGACGCGTTGCCCGCTTTCTCAAGGTAACGCTTTATAGTTTGAACGTCATTCGCGTCCGTAGCTATGTTTATCATGCCGATGACGGCGTTTAACGGGGAGCGTATCTCATGGCTCATGTGGGACAGGAATTCGCCTTTGGCGCGGGACGCGTTTTGCGCTTCCAGCTCCGCGGCCTGACGCAGGCTGACTTCTTTTGTCTTTATTTCAAGCAATTCTTCAATTTCTTTATTACGATCAAGTATCATTTTTTGCTGTTCCATCAGGGACAGATGAGTTTTTATCCGCTGGAGCAATAGCGGCGTGACAAAAGGTTTGTGAATATAATCAACGGCTCCCAGTTTTAAACCTTCCATCTCGCTTTGCTCGTCGCTCATGGATGTCAGGAATATAATGGGTATTTCATGATACTTGCTGTCGCTTTTTAGTTTCTTTATCGCTTCATATCCGTTCATTTCCGGCATTTCCACATCCAAAAGGATTAGGTCCGGTTGAATATGTTGTAATAAATCAAACAATTCCAACGCGGCCGGAATAGGATATACCCTGTATATTTCTTTCAAGGTATTTTTAAGAGCGTTAAGGTTTTCCATATTATCGTCTACCGCGATAATTATTTTTCGTTCAGTGCCCATTTATTTAACTCCTCCATATTCTAATGATAACAGATATTTCTTTAATTTTGCGTGTAAATCATCGGTAACAATCGGTTTTGAAATGTGATCGTTCATTCCCGCAGACAGGCATTTGTCGATATCCTCCTGAAAAGCGTCTGCGGTCATTGCAATAATTGGAATTTGCTTACGCAAATTCCAATTATTGCTTCTAGTTTCACCTTCGGTGAAACTAGAGCTACCATTTTTTAAAGTTTTTGATTTAGTTTCCGCTTCAAAAGCGCGAATTACCCGCGTCGCTTCGTCGCCTCCCATTTCGGGCATGTTAATGTCCATGAGAATTAAATTGTATTTATCGGGATGTTCCGTATATTTGGAAACGGCCGCTTTACCGTTCTCGACAAAATCAATGGAAATGCCCGTTTTTTCCAGAAACGCCGATAAAATTTCCCTGTTGATTTCAACGTCTTCCGCGACCAATATTGAGTATTTCTTAAAATCAATATCGTCCTCTGAATCGGCGGAAACCATGTCCTCACTGCCGATCCCTTCTTTCGCTTTTATGGTAAATATGAATTTTGACCCCTTGTTCGGTTCCGATTCAATCCATATTTTTCCCCGCATGAGTTCCACAATCCGTTTGGAAATAGCCAGCCCAAGTCCCGTACCTTTGGTTTTTTGGGAAACGCCGCCTTCGGTACGTTTGTAAAGCGTGAAAAGCTCTTTTTGCCGCTCCGGTGAAACCCCTATGCCGTTGTCGGTAACTTCTATCTTAAGGGTTATTTCGCCGTCCTGATCTTCCAATTTTTCCGCGTTCAACTCAATATTGCTATTTTCGGGCGAGAATTTTATCGCGTTGGTTATCAGATTTATAATGACCTGTGATAACCTCAGTTCGTCGTTGATAATGAATGGCGGAACATTTTCATTTACATTAACCGTAATATGCGTTTGTTTTTTTTCGGCGCGGGCGCTCGTTAAGTCAATGACCTTTGACAGCATATTTTTAAAATTAAAATTAACGTGTAAAAGTTCAAATTTATTCGCTTCAATTTTGGACATATCAAGAATATCGTTGATTATCTTCAGTATATGTTTTGAAGTGACATTCGCCCTCTCAAGATAACGTTTTATCGTTTGAATGTCATTCGTTTCCGTAGCGATGTTTATCATGCCTATGACGGCGTTTAAGGGAGAACGAATTTCATGGCTCATGTGGGAAAGGAATTCGCTCTTTGCGCGGGACGCGTCTTCCGCTTCCAGTTCGGCTTCTTTGCGCAGTTTGACTTCATTTATTTTTAAATTGAGCAATTTTTCAATTTCTTTATTCCTATCAAGTATCATTTTACGCTGTTCCATCAGGGACAGATGTATATTTATCCGTTTAAGTAATAGCGGCATGATAAAAGGTTTGCGGATATAGTCAACAGCGCCCAGTTTCAGCCCCTTAATTTCACTTTGATCGTCTATCATGCCGGTCAGGAATATAATCGGTATATCATAATATTCATCGACACTTTTCAATTTTTTTGCCGCTTCATACCCGTTCATTTCAGGCATTTCAACATCCAGTAGTATTAGGTCCGGCTGGATATGCTTTAATAAATCAAACATTTCCGACGCTGAGGGGCATGGATATGCCATGTATATGTCTTTTAAAATAGCCTTAAGTACGCTAAGGTCTTCAAGACTATCGTCTACAACAATAATTTTTTTTCGTTCGTCAGCCATTTGATCAATTCTTTCCTAATACTTACCTAACTACTTATGATTGGTCAAGCTCGGCAAGCCGCTTCGCGACTTCGCCCATTTTCGATACGTCGATTTTTTGTCTCAACCATGTCACCAAATCGGCTCCTTCTTCATAATCGGCGCTTTCCAATTCCAACATGGTTTTATCAATGTCGTCCACATCGTAGCTTTCACAACTCCGCCGCAGTCGCGCAAGAAGTTCCTTGTCGGGCGCTTTAAGGCGGGGCTTTTTTTCACCGCTATTGGCGTCATGCTGTTCCAGCCAGGCTTTTACATTGGCGACAATAACTTCCGTGTCTTTAATGAGTTTGCCATTTCTTGCCAAAACTCCTTTTAAGTCGCCGGCTCTGGATATTGTTTCCAGTTTCAGGGCGGCTTCCCGTATGGCTTCCGCGCCTATACCGGCGCTTGTGCCTTTTAATCCGTGTATGTTAATAACATAGCTGGATAAGTTCTCCTCCGTGACATCTCGCAGTTTGTCTAAAAGTTTCGGCGTGTTGGTAACATAAGAACGCAGTAAGGGAATGTAAACTTTTGTGTCGCCGACGTACAGGTTAAGACCTTTTTTCGTATCTACTCCGGGTATCTCTATTACAATATTTTCAGAAGAAACGCCGCTTGCGAAAGACTCGTCAGGAACAGGCACTTCATCGCGGTTTGGGTCGCGCACCCATTTTCTGACAATGTTATCCATTTCAATTACGTCGATAGGTTTGGTTATAAACGCCTGGAAGCCGTGTTCAAAGAACATCTTATCCGTGCCATGTATGGCGTTGGCGGTCAGGGCGATTATCGTTAAATTTTTCGCGTATTCCGTGCCTAACGCGCGAATCTTGTCTACCGTTTCTATGCCGTCCATTCCGGGCATCATGTGATCCATAAATATGGCATTATAAACCGGAGTCCCCGCGCGTATCCGTTCAACCGTGTCATGCCCGTTGTCCAAGCAGTCAACCTGCATTTTGTAACCGCGTAAAATGCCCGTCGCTACGTCCAAATTGGTTTGCATGTCGTCTACCACCAGTACCTTGGCATAGCTCAAATTGAGCCTTACAAATTTTTTGGTAACATCACGTTTTTCATCGGCATAGCAGAAGCAGCGAAGTTTGCTTGCGGTATCCGATCCTATAGTTACATCGTTGACATAGCCCTGCCTGAAATGCATATGGAACGTAGAGCCGTTGCCGTACACGCTTTCCACTCTAATTTCCCCATCCATCAATTCAATGAGTCTCTTGGTAATGGCAAGGCCCAGACCGGTGCCTTCAATACTCCGGTTGGCTTTGGTATCGACCTGATTGTAATCCGAGAAAAGTTTGTCTATGTCTTCTTTACGTATACCGATTCCGCTGTCTTTTACGGTAACGTCCATCCACACGGAATCATTGTCGCGGGTACTCCGTACGGTGAGTTCAATGCTTCCCTGGCGCGTGTATTTAATGGCGTTTGTAAGCATGTTGGTGAATATCTGTTTTACCCGCAGATCATCGCCGTGAAGATTGGCCGGCAGATCGTCCCTTATATCAAGATAGAATTTTATTGGTTTTTCTCCAAGGCGCGTAATAACAAGCGTAATAATGTCATTCAAAAGACTGGGCATGTAGTAATCAACGGGCGTTATTTCCAGTTTGCCCGATTCAATTTTGGAGAAGTCCAGAATATCGTTTACAATGCTCAACAGCGTAGTGCCCGCGCTGCTTATCTTTGCTAAATTAACCGCGACATGATCGTCCAGATGTTCATCTTCCAGAATTAAATTCGTAAGACCGATAACCACATTAAGCGGCGTTCTTATTTCGTGGCTCATATTGGCAAGGAACGATGTCTTGGCCTGTGAAGCGGCCTGGATTGCCTCTTCCATTAACTTGCGCTGGGTTACGTCGCGCGCTATGCACATTATTCCGACAACATTGCCGCCCTGCTTGAGCGGGGCTATGGTTGATTCAAAAACCGCTTCTTTCCCCGTTAAGGCCGCCACGATTGTTGATTCGTTGGTTACAATTTTATTCTCGTTCATTACTTCTAATTCCGTATTATGCATTGTTTTTATAAACTCGGAAGGAAACAATGAGATATCTTCATCCGTCAAATCAAGCGTAGCCGCTTCATTAACGCCCCAGAATAATTCAAAAGGCTTGTTGCATTGCGTATATCTTAAATCGGTATCCTTACAAAACAGTATGTCGGGGATTGTATCAACTATCATCTGTAGTTTGGCGGTTTTAAACGCGATTTCGTCTTCCATTACTTTCCGCTGGGTTATGTCGCGGCCTACGCCCATAATACCGATTATTTCGCCGTACAGTATAAGCGGCGATTTTACGGTTTCAAAAAGACGCTTAACGCCGTCGGCGCAATATAGCCATTCCTCAAACGCTATCCGCCGTTCTTCTTTTATAACCTTATTATCAATTTCATTGATGATAGCCGCCTGTTCTTTTGAACAATCCAGAACATATTGATCATCTTTTCCAAGCACGTCATCCGGATGCTTGCCAAACATATTCGCCATGTAATTATTGCATAATGTATATTTAAATTCCAAATCCTTGCAGAAAACGGCGTCAGGGAGTGAATCAATCATTGTTTTAAGCATGGTAGTCTGGTATGCGATCTCCCTTTCCAGCGCTTTACGCTGGCTGATATCGCGCACAATAGTGATCAACCCCGTAACAACGCCGTCCTGTATAATAGGGGCTTTAACCGTTTCATAATAACTCATTTTTCCGGTTGAAGGCGCGGTGATTCTTTGCTCATAGGCAATTGTTCTGTCTTCATTCATTACGGTCAGTTCTGTTTTATTAATCATCTCCGACTCATTGTGGGAGAACCATGCGCCTTCCTGGTTAGTCATGCCCAGAATATCCGCTTCACGTCTGCCTATTAATTCTTCATAGGACTTGTTGCATTGTATGTATCTAAAATCTTTATCCTTGCAAAACAGGGAATCGGGAATCGAGTTAATTATCGCTTTAAGTTTGGAAGTCTCGAACGCGAGATCGGATGTCCGCTGTTTTACCATGTTTTCCAACTGTCTGCCGGCGTTACGGCTTCTTATCAAAAGAATTGACACAAGGGAAAGCATGAGGAAAATCATAATTGACATTCCTATAAACCAGGACCGCTGGGCGGTTACCGACTTTACCCGGTAATCATAAGTTCTGTTCATCCACTGGTTTGAAATATTATTTATGTTGATAAGGCGGATGGCTTTATCGACAATTGACTTTAGAACGGCGGCGTTCTTATTAAAACCGATTGAAGAGTTAAATTCATAATCGAATAATAAATTAAGTTTAAAGCCCGCTTCTTCCCTGTAGTTGGTATAAATAACCAGCCTTCTGCGGCTTGCGAAAATTGTGTCTACCTCGCCTTCTCTTAACGCGTCCCAAACTTCTTCCTGAGTTTCATATTCGGTATAATTCCTGTGGTCGGGAAACATTTTTTTAAACAAATCCGCATAATGACTTTTTCCCCGGAGCGCGACGCGCAAAAAAGAAACCTCGCCTATATCAATGTTGTGGAAATCAGATTTAGTTAAAAACGCGTAATTGTCGGTTAAAATCGGGGTTTCCGCCCATAAAAAATTGCCTTCAGTTTCTTTTGAATGGAACAGTTCTGAAAGCATCAAAGCATTGCCGTTTTCAAGCATGGCGTTCAGTTCATACGTTTGCGTGTCATGCTCGTTCTGTATTTCAAATACAAGCCCGGTAAGATTTGTGATTTCATTCAATGTATCAAAAAAAATTCCCTCCCATTTATTTGTGCGGGTATCGTAAAAACTAATCGGGTAATTGTTAAACTCGGTGGCTACGGGGATTAGCGGGTGTTCCGCGATATATAAGCGCTCCTCTTCCGTCAGAAGCGATTGCATCTTGTTTACAAGGTATTGCTGATACCCTCTTTTTTGCAACCCTGTCATGTATTCAAGAACATCTTTATTTCTCGCCTTTTCCATGACGGATATTATCGGAAGGAGTTCCTCTTTTTTTACGGTCAGACATGAGGACTTGGAAACCAGCGGGAAGAATTCTTTGCCTTCCACATCGCCGTATTCATCAAAAGCCCCTTCTGACGTATTCAATCCAAAAAAAGCGTCAGCCTTGCCGCTTTTTAACAATTGGTACGCGGCTTGATGGTTGTCAACGGTAATGGTTTCAAACTCATAACCGGCGTTTGCTTTTGTGTCGGGAATCACGACCGATCCGACTAAAAAAGCGTAACGGGGTCGGCGCGTCTTTATAATTTCCGTAAGCGGCGGATTGCCTTTGATCCAGTAGTATTTTATTAAACGGCTGATGGTGGAACCGGTTCTGAAATAGTCCGCCCGACCTTCGTAACTGGACATCAGTTCTCCGGTAAAATCGACTTCACCGCTCTCAAGTCCGTCAAGTAATTCGTTCCATTGGTAGTATTTAGGCTTGAACGGTATTTCAAACATTCTTGTAAGCCAGTTGCAAAACAAAACGGAATATCCTTTAATATCGCCGCTTTTTCCCCTGAATGCCTCTGTGGTAGGGTTTACTCCGAACACAAAAGAACTGTACTTTTCTTTAAGGGCTTCGATGGCGTTGATTTCATCCTGGGTTATGCCGGGTATGTTACGGAACGTGAGGTTCGCAATATCGACATTAGCCTGTTTTTTAGAAGGTTTTTCACACCCTGAAAATACAATTAACATAAGGACAAAAATTAATGTTCCGCGTATTGGTAATTTGTTTCTTTTCAATGTATTCTCCTTGTTGCCATAATAAAAATCTCTTTAATATTCTAATCCACCGCCATTAGTTTTTATGGAGTCAGGTATTGTTTAAGCTTCGCGAATATAATTTTCGGAACAACCGGTTTTGAGATATGATCGTTCATGCCTACCGACAGGCATTTTTCAACATCTTCCTTAAAAACGTCCGCGGTCATTGCGATAATGGGAATTTGCTTTCGATTTTGTTCTTTTTCGTAAGCCCTTATTTGAATTGTCGCTTCATCTCCGCTCATTTCCGGCATGTTAATGTCCATGAGAATCAAGTTGTATTTATCGGGATTCTCTTTGTACTTTTCAACGGCGATTTTTCCGTTTTCGGCAAAATCAATGTTAACGCCCGTTTTTTCCAGATACTTGCCAAGGACTTCCCTGTTAAAGTCCATGTCTTCCGCCGCCAATATGGTAAAAGCCTTTAAATTTAAATCCGCAGCCTTAATTTCCAAGGGTGAAGCCGCCGCTATCGCATGCTCGTCTTTCACCGTTCCCTTTTTAACATTTATTGTAAATATGAATTTCGCGCCCTTGTCGAGTTCCGACTCAATCCATATCGTTCCCCGCATGAGTTCTATAATCTGTTTGGAAATGACAAGCCCGAGCCCCGTACCGCCGAATTTTTTTGTGATAGTGTTGTCAGCCTGGTTATAAGCGCTGAAAAGTTTTTTCTGCTGGTCGGGTGAAATCCCAATCCCGCTGTCCGCAACCGTGATTTTCAGGGTAATTTCATCGTCTTTTTCATTCGTTTTTTCCGCGCTTAATGTCACCGTACCTTTTTCCGGCGTGAATTTTATCGCGTTGGTCATCAGATTTGTAATAACCTGCGATAACCGTAATTCGTCGCAGATTACGAATGTCGGAAGATTCGGATTCATATTAGCGACAATCTGCTGATGTTTTTCCTGGGCGCGGATGCTTGTTACGTCGATGATGTTTGTCGTCATTTTTCTAAAATCAAATTCGCTATCGACAAGCTCAAGTTTATTCGCTTCAATCTTGGACATATCAAGAATATCGTTTATAACGCCCAGCACGTGCCTTGCCGCATTGCCCGCTTTTTCAAGATAGAGTTTTATATTATCAATGCTGTCTTCCTCGTTTGCGATGTTTATCATGCCGATAACGGCGTTTAACGGGGAGCGTATTTCATGGCTCATGTGGGATAGGAAGTCGCCCTTGGCTTTGGACGCGTTCTCCGCCTCAAGTTCCGCCGCTTCGCGCAAACTGACTTCTTTTGTTTTAAGTTCAAGCAGATTCTGGATTTCTATTTTCTGTTCCATAAGGGCCAAATGCGTTTTTATCCGCTGGAGCAACAGCGGGGCGACAAAGGGTTTGTGAATATAATCTACGGCTCCCAATTTTAATCCCTCTATTTCGTTTTGCGCGTCGCCCATGGCGGTCAGGAATATAACGGGTATTTCACGGAATTTGTCGCTGTTTTTCAGTTTCTTTATCGCTTCATACCCGTTCATCTCGGGCATTTCCACATCCAACAGAATTATATCAGGGCGAAAAAATTCCAATAAGTTAAACATTTTTAGCGCGGAGGGACATGGATACACCTCGTACACATCTTTCATTGTGTTTTTGAGCGCGGTTAAGTTTTCAATGTTATCGTCTACTACGATAATTTTTTTCTGTTCCCCCGGCATTCTATAACTCCTCCTTTGCAAGTCTGTCGGCTATTTCTTTTATTTCCGATATATCTATTTTTGCCCTAAGCCATGCCACCAATTCCCCGCCTTCCTCGTAATCGGAGCTTTCCAGTTCGGCTATGATTTCATCTATACCTTTCATATTGAAATTATCGCAACATTGTTTAAGGCGCGACAGAAGTTCCTTGTCGGGGGCTTTCAGTAGGGGCTTTTTCTCACGACCTGCGTCGTATTGCTCAAGCCATGCTTTCACGTTTGCCACAATGACTTCCGTATCTTTGATTAGTTTGTCATTTTTAGCCAAAACGCCCTGCAAGTCGCCTGCCCTTGATTTATTTTCCAGCTCCAAAGCTGCTTCCCTTATGGCTTCCGCGCCTATACCCGCGCTTGTGCCTTTTAATCCATGTACGGTAATAACGTAGCCGGTCAGGTTTTCCGCCGAAACATCGCCGAGTTTTTCCAAAACGGTCGGCGTATTGGCGGCGTATGAACGTAATAGCGGCAGATAAATATCCGTTTCTCCGGCGTACAGGGAGAGCCCTTTTTTAGTATCTACTCCCGGTATCTCTATTACCAAATCTTCATTTTCAGAATCGGAGGCAGGGGCGGGTGAATCGTGGATAATGACCGGTTTTTTGGCGACAGGCACGTTCTCACGGGTATCGTTACGTACCCATTTTCTGATAACGGTATCCATCTCCACTACGTCAATGGGTTTGGATATGAACGCCTGAAAACCGTGTTCGTAGAACATCTTTTCCGTTCCCTGTATGGCGTTGGCGGTCAGGGCGATTATCGGTATCTTTTTCGCGTATTCCGTGCCTAACGCGCGAATATGGCCCGCCGCTTCTATGCCGTCCATTTTGGGCATCATGTGGTCCATGAATATGGCGTTGTAAACCGGAGTCCCCTTGCTTATCCGTTCAATCGCATCCTGCCCGCTGCTTAAACAGTCAACCTGCATTTTGTACTTGCGTAAAAGACCCGCGGCCACGTCCAGATTGGTCTGCATATCGTCAACTACCAGCACCTTGGCGTAGTCCAAATTGAGCCTTACCAGTTTCTTGGTGACAATGCGTTTGTTATCGGCGTAACAGAAATTACGGAGTTTTTCCGCGACATCCGGTCCAAGCGGCTTATCGCCGACAAAGCCCTGTTTAAGGCGGATACTGAATGTCGAGCCTTTGCCGATTTCGCTTTCCACTTTAAGTTCCCCTTCCATCATCTCCACAAGTCTTTTGGTAATGGGCAGACCCAATCCCGTGCCCTCAATGTTTCTGCTGATATTGTTTATAACCTGATAATAATCAATGAACAGGTTTTTCATGTCATCTTCGCTTATACCCATGCCGGTGTCGCTGACGGAAGCGTCCATCCATACGTCGTTGCCTTCGCGCGTACAGCGCACGCTGAGTTTTATGCTTCCTTCTTTGGTGTATTTGACGGCGTTGGTGAGCAGATTGGTCAATATTTGTTTTACCCTAAGATCATCGCCGTACAGTTCGCTTGGCAGATCATCGTTGATGTCCAAACGGAACGTTACGGGTTTTTCCCCAAGACGTGTGGTAACAAGGGTAATAATATCGTTCAGCAGGCTGGACGTGTAATACTTAACCGGCGTTATTGAAAGTTTGCCGGACTCTATTTTGGAAAAGTCCAGAATATCGTTTACAATGCTCAATAACGTACTGCCCGCGCTGCTTATCTTCGTTAAATTTTCGGTTACATGTTCGTCAAGGGATTCTTCTTCCAGAATTAAATCGGTAAGACCGATAACCACATTAAGCGGCGTTCTTAATTCATGGCTCATATTTGCAAGGAAAGCGGACTTGGCTTTTGAAGCGGCAAGAACTTCTTCTTCCATTTCTTTGCGCCTTGTAATGTCGCGTACAATGGCGATTAGCCCTACGACGGCGCCGTTCTGCCAAATAGGGGCTTTAACCGTTTCAAAATAACATTCTTTTCCGGTAAAAGCGGAGCGGACTCTTTCTTCAAGGATTTGTAACTGGTTATTTTCTATTACAGCCTTTTCTATATCATGGATCCTCTCCACCTGTTCCTGGGGCAGCCATGCGCCTTCTTCGTCTGACTTACCCAGAATATCTTTTTCATTAACGCCCATAAATTCTTCAAAAATTCTGTTACACTGCGTATATCTTAATTCCGTATCCTTACAGAACATTGAATCCGGAATTGAATCAATTACCGTTTTAAGTTTGGATGTTTCAAGCGTGAGGGCGCTTGTCCTCTGGGTTACCAGTTTTTCCAACTGTTTGCCTACACTTCTGCTTCTTATAAAGAAAATTAACACAAGGACAAGCACAAGGAAAAACAAAACAGCGGCTCCTATTAACCAGGGGCGCTGGGCAGACGCCAATTTATTCCGGTAATCATAAGTCTTGTATACCCACTGGTTTGAAATATTATTTATATTGACGATGCGAAGCGCCTTATCGATGATTGATTTAAGAATGACGGCTTCTTTGTTGTAACCGAAATAAGAATTAAATGTATGATTGAATACCAAACTTAATTTATAACCCGCATCCTCATAGTAATTGGTATAAGTAGTCAATCTTCGCCGGCTGGTGAAAATCACATCAACATCGCCGCCGGCTAACGCCGACCATGTTTTTTCCTGGGTGTCATATTCGGTATAATTCGTGTGCGCGGGAAATATTTTTTTAAATAATTCGGAATATATGGTTTCCTTACGCAGACCTACCTGTAAATGAAAAACATCGTTAATATCAATATTGCGAAAATCCGCTCTGGATACAAACGCGAAGTTATCGCTTACAATCGGAACATCAGACCATAAAAAACGTCCCTCATATTCCTTTATTTGAAACAGTTCCGGAATGATCATCGTCTTGCCGTTTTCAACCATGTTTATCATATCCAGCACCGGCGTATTTTGATCGTTGGCGATTTGAAATTTAAACCCGGTAAGTTTTTCGATTTCATCCAGCGCTTCAAAATATATTCCCTCCCATTTATTGGTGTGGAAATTGTAAAAAGAAATAGGATAATTACTAAAGTCCGCGCCAATCGATATAACGGGATTGTTTTTAATATAATAGAGTTCTTCTTTGGTCATCAGCGTATATAGCTTGTTTTCAAGGTATTGATCATGCCCTCTTTTTTGCAATTCGGTCAGATACTCAAGAACATTATTATCCATCGCCTTTTCCAGAACTTTAATTACGGGCGCTAGTTCTTCATTTTGCGTTGTCAGACAGGATGACCTGAAAATCAACGGGTAGATATCTTCGCCGACTACGTCGCCGTATTCGTCAAAAGCCCCTTCCGCGGTATCCATTCCAAAAAACGCGTCAACTTCGCCGCTCTTGAGCAAACCGTACGCTTCTCTATGGTTGTCAACGAAAATTCTTTCAAAGTCGTAATCGGTGTTTGCCTTGATGTCGGAGAATACGACCGAACCCTTTAAAAAAGCATAACGCGGCGCGCGCATGCGGATAATTCCATCAATGGGTATACTGTCGATGATCTGATAGAATTTTATTTTACGGTTTATGGTGGGACTGGTCATAATATAGTCAGCCTCGTAAACGGAAGAGGACATCAATTCGCCTGTAAAATCAATTTCTTTGCTCTCAAGCCCTCTAAGCAAATCGCCCCATTGATAGTAAACCGGCTTGAACTGTATCCCGAACATTTCGGAAAGCCAACTGCAAAATGTAGCGGCGTATCCTTCAATTTCGCCGCTTTTCCCCTTGAACGCTTCGGAATTAGGGGTGACTCCATAGATAAAATAGTTGTGTTTTTTTCTGAGATTCTCAATGGCGGTTATTTCGTTTTGAGTTACGCCGGGTATATCTCTGAATGAAATCCTCTCTACTTCCAAATCAATATGTTCTTTGGAGGTTTTTTTACATCCTGAAAATGAGGTCAAAATAAGCGTCAAAACAAGCATTGCGTAAATAATACGCTCGCTTCTTCTCTTCATAACACTACCCCTTTCTTCTTAAAACAAATAAGAGAATGTATTTATGAACAAGACTGTTTCTAATGACTTTTGAACCAGTTTTGTAGATTGACCAATAAATCTTCTACCATCTTTATAAAAGCTTTGTTTTCCGTTAATACCCCGTTTAAATCACCGGCTCTGGATTTTTGTTCCAGACTAAAGGCGGCTTTTCTTGCTTCTTCGGCGCATATTGTCGCGCAGGCGCCTTTTAAGCCGTGTACTGTGGTGGCATAGTCAGCCAAATTTTCCTTTGTAACGGCGGAAAGCTTGTTTAAAACTGAAGGCGTTTTTTCGATAAATGAATGTAATACAGACTTAAAAACTTCCACATCACCCTCGAATAGGTCTTGAAAAATGTTCTCGTCAACGCCCGGTACTCCGATTGCCATATTTACTCCTTTAAAATACATTTAATTGACAAATAAAATGTATAGTATATTATTATAACATGGTAGTTTTTATTATGCAATAAGATTACCATGCGGTAAGTTTATAAAATAAGCAAAAGAGAGGTTAAAGTGGCAGATAGTGAAAAGAAAAAAGTCATGATAATTGACGATGAGGAATCCATTCATACTCTGACAAAAGTTATATTAAGGGATTACGATGTTACCTCGGCTCTTTCGGGTCCTGCGGCCCTGGACTTGTTCGCCCGGGGTTATATTCCCAATTTTGTGTTATTGGACTTGTTTATGCCCGAAATGAACGGGTGGGAAACTTTTGCAAAGATACGGGAAATACCAGGGTTAAAAACCGTGCCGATAGCCATTTATACGACCTCGGAAGACCCCAAAGACAGGGACCGCGCGCAGGAAATTGGAGCGGCTGACTATATTGTTAAACCCGCAAAAAGAACCGTTTTACAGGCAAAAGTGGCGGAATTGATACAATAATAAAAGGAATTATTCGCTAAAACATCTCGCAAAGGCGCAGAGGACGCAGAGTTGTTGTTCGAAATATTATCGTTTTAACCTCAAGATTCTTGTTATTAATATAATATATCTTGTTATAACGAAAATATGACGGACAGGTACTTTGCGTCCTCTGCGCCTCTGCGTGAGGTCTTTCGTGTAATTATTTCTTCCTTAAAAAAGTAAAAAAAGGTAAAATTTATATATATTTTTTTACAAAAAAAGTGTATAATATGCTATTACGGTTAAATAGTTTCTATTTTGTAAAAAGGAGAGAAAAATGAAACTTAAATTCAAGCTTAGTATTATCGTGATCGCTATTGTTGCAATCATAATAGTGTCCATCTCAATTATTCAGCTAAACGAAGCGTCTAAGATTGCTATGGATCTTAGTAAAAAGAGTATCACCAACCTGGTAGCCCAGCGCGCCCAGTACTGGGACGGTCGTATCGACGGTTATATGCAGATTTTAGAAACCATATCAAATGTAATGAATTTTTATGAAAATCTGGATCCCGCTATACGGCGACAGGAATATGAAAATATTATGATGTCCATTTTTGAGGATACGCCTGATTTTATACGGTTGTTTACCGTTTGGAAGCCGAATGCCATTGACGGTATGGACAGCCGTAACATAGGCAGGGTAGGCTCAACCGAAACGGGACAGTTCGCTTATGCTCTGGCAAGGGACACCGGGAAGATAGTGGCTTTAACCAGCCAAGTCGTTAAGGATGAAATGGAGCATCTTACCGGACCTGACGCAAAGGTAGTCGCGATGAGCGATCCCTCTCCCTTTAAGAATATGGGACAGGATACCTATGCCATCAGAATCTCCGTCCCCGTTATGAATAAACGTCTGAATGAAGTAGTCGCAACCATAGGCTGTCAGTTGGATATTGCCCTGATACAACCCAGAATAGAGCAGACTATCAAAACCCGTGAAGAAATTGCCGCCATATCAATTTATACCAACACGGGATTTGTTTTGGCAAGCTATAGACCTGAACGTATTGGAAAAAAGATGACCGATGTGGAAGTACAGTTTGGCAGTTATGTAAACGAAGCCTTTGAGGCCGTTAAAGCGGGGAAAGACTACGACTGTTTTAGTTTTGCCCCGACATTGAATCAAAGGATACAAATAGCCATAGTTAATATACCCCTGGGGCGTTCCCCGACAACATGGTCGATAATGGCAGGTACGCCTGAAAACTACATTATGAAAGATATCAAAACGATGACCGTGTTTACGATTATTTTATCGGTGGTGGCGGTAATTGCGTCCATCGTGATCGTTTATTTTGTTTTGAACAGTGTTACAAAACCAATCGTCAATGTTGCCGACAGTCTTAGGGAAATATCCGAGGGCGAAGGGGATCTGACTAAGCATCTTGCCATCAGCGGCAAGGATGAAATAGGCGACCTGGCTAAATATTTTAATCAGACTCTTGGGTCTATAAGCACCCTTATTAAAAGAATAAAATACAAGGTTAACGCGCTGACCAATACGGGTCATGAGCTTTCTGAAAATATGGCAAAAACTTCAAAATCGGTAGACCAGATTTCTAATAATTTTGAAGGCATGAAGAGCAAGATGACCAAACAGGAAGAGAGTGCGGCCGAGGCGGAAAAAGCCGTAATGGCCATAAAACATAACATGGACGGTCTGAATAAATTGATAGAAGACCAGTCCGCCAGCATTAACAATTCGTCTTCCGCGGTCGAGGAAATGACCGCTAATATTCATTCGGTAACCAAGACCCTTATAGAAAACAGCAAAAATGTCACAGAATTGATGGGTGCGTCTGAAAACGGAAAAACAGGGGTTCAAACGGTTGCGCAGAAGATAGCGGAAATCGCCAAAGACTCCGAAGGGCTTTTGGAAATAAACGCGTTAATGAACAATATCGCAGCCCAGACAAATTTGCTTTCCATGAACGCGGCAATCGAGGCGGCGCACGCCGGAGAGGCGGGGAAAGGCTTTGCCGTAGTGGCCGATGAAATTCGCAAACTTGCCGAATCATCAAGCGGGCAGTCGAAGACTACGGCCACTATGCTGAAAAAGATAAAGGCTTCCATAGATAGTATAACCGTATCAAGTAACGAGGTTCTTGCCCGTTTCGAGGTTATTGATAATGGCGTTAAGACGGTTTCAACACATGAAGAGAATATCCGTAACGCGATGGAAGAACAGGAAGTAGGCGGCAGGCAAATACTGGACTCCATCGGCAGATTGAAAGAGATAAGCATATCGGTCAAGAAAGGGGCGTCTGATATGCTGGAATCGGGCGATAATTTGAACAAGCAGACGACTCAATTTATTGAAATCAGCAATGACATAGTGAACGGCATGAACGAAATAGTGAACGGAGCCATGAAGGAGATAAAAACCGCCGTAGTCACCGTAGATGAAATGAGCGCCGAGAATAACCGTAACTTTGAAGAGCTGAAAGTTGAATCGCAGAAATTCAAGGTCGAATCCGGCGATGAAATGAAAAAAATCATCGTGGTTGACGATGAGGAAACCGTCCTTACCCTGACAAAAGCCATGCTTGAAGGCAATTATGAAGTTACCGCGGTCAGTTCAGGTAAAAAGGCTTTGGATTTGTTCTTCCAGGGCTACACCCCCAATTTGGTACTATTGGACTTGACCATGCCTGATATGCACGGATGGGATACCTATATCAGGATACGCGACCTTAGCAAACTGCACAATACCCCGATAGCGATATACACGACATCGGAAAGCGCGCAGGACAAGGCAAGAGCGCGTGAACTGGGGGCGGTTGACTATATTAACAAACCTATTAAAAAGTCCGAGTTGCTGGAAAGGGTTGCAAAACTGATAAAATAATTTAATTTTTTCGAAAAGACATCACGCAGAGGCGCAGAGGACGCAAAGGACGCAGAGTTGTTGTTCGAAATATTATCGTTATAACTTCATGATCTTTGTTTTTAAGATAATATATCTTGTATAAAGAAAATCTATCGGACAAGGACTTTGCGCCTTTGCGAGAAAAATTTGGGAATAATTCTATCTCCTGAAAAGCGTAACAAATTCTTCGGGGGTTATGTCCACGGCGCCTAAGTCGGTTTTGTAATCAAGCGGCATACCCAAATCAAAAAATGAAAACCCGTGTTCCTGTAAATATAGGGCGGTTTTAATAATTTGTACCGTACCGGCGTTATCCTCTTCGTAAAAACCCGAATAGCTGGTGTAGACTTTTCCGCAAACCACGCCAAACTCTCCCGCGACGAATTTCCCGTCCCTGTACAGCGCGAACGAGGCAGGGTAGGCGTATGGCGCAGGTGAAAGAATCTCCCGAGCGCCGTGCTTTTCTACCGCGTCTTGGCGTATTTTCTTAATACCGTCAACAAGCGGGGGAGTCAGCCAGTCGTCGCCGTGTTTTTCCACACAGCGGTCGATTATATAGTCAAAGTCCGCATCCGCTCTTAATTCATAGCCATAGCGGCTTAAAAGCTTGCGGACGGATTTTTTTATATGCAGATTTTCATAAAACAGTACGGAGCGGACAAGGTGCAATTTTGGCAGTAACAGATAAAACGGGTCTTCCTTTGACAGGTTCATGGACATTACCAAAAAACCGGCTTCCATCAGTCCGGCGATAAAATCGGGCTCAAAACAGTCCGAAAGACAGTATTCTTCGCTATAATTTGTATCCAGCATAACGTCTACTATCCTTTGGCAGTCGTCCGAGGGGGTGATAAATATGTACCCTGATACGGTATATTTTATTTTCATGCGCTTGACCAATTCTTTTTATTATTCTAAACTAAAAACCTAATTTAGTTTTTAAGAACCTTTTAATATATAGGAGAAGATACCATGAAGCGTACTTATCAACCCAGTAAAGTAAAGAGGAACCGCAAATTCGGTTTCCGGGAACGCATGAAAACCAGGGGCGGGCAACTTGTTCTGAAACGCCGCAGGGCTAAAGGCCGGGTAAAACTTACGGTTTCTGACGAGAAAAAGCCTTATTAGTGTTAATATTATCCCTTCAAAAGGAGATTTAGCCCTCTTTCGCTTTAGGCGGGAAGAGCATTTAAAGGGAAGGAAAGAGATTCGGGAGGTTTTTGGTAAGGGAAAGCGGTACGGCTGCCGAGGCGCGAAACTATTTGTTTTAAAAAATGATTTGCCTTATAACCGTATTTGTTTTTCGTTGTTTAAAGGTTATGGAGACGCAGTTTCCAGAAACCGCGCCAAACGGCTGGGCCGTGAAGCTTACAGGTTGATGAAAAACCGTCTTTTGGGCGGATATGACTTAATTTTGCAGGTTTACCCGGAAGTCGAAAAAAATCAACAAAAGAAATCAGTTCTTTCTGACAGGACTTTACAACTTGAATTTCTTTTAAAAAAAGCCGGTTTATTAAAATGAAGAATATAATGCTTGCGTTTATTAAATTTTATCAATCCGCGATATCCGTGCATCTGCCGCCGTCTTGCAGGTATTATCCGACTTGTTCCGCCTACGCTTACGAAGCTGTCAGCAAATACGGTATTTTGCGCGGCGGTTGGTTAGCCGTGAAACGAATTTTACGTTGTCATCCGTTTCATCCCGGCGGTTACGATCCCGTGCCGGAGTTGCCAAGCGCAGCCGTCGGCTACCGTTCCGGTATGGACTAAAGAAAATTTTAATTAAAATAAAAAGGAAGTAAAATGGATAAAAATACAATTTTGGCCGTGGTGCTGTGTACCGTTATATTAATAGGTTCGTTTGTAATGCAAGGATACTATGCGACAAAGAAGCAGTCGGCCGTTGTTGAGTCGCAGAAACCGGCCGTAACGGCGGTTGAGCCCGATCGTTCGCGGACGGAGCCGGATCAACAGAAAGCGCCGCAAGTTGCCCAAGGCGATCAAGTTGATCAACCGGTAATAACAATACCGCAGGCCGGCGGTGAAAGCGCTCCCGTTTCCGATCAACGGAAAGATTTCGCCGATGAAATTCCTTTGGAATTATTTACGGTTGATACGGAATTATTTACCGCCGTTCTGACTAACGCGGGCGGCGATATGGTTTCTTTTAAATGGAAGGATAAAAGAAATAATACCGACGTAGATTTGATTCTTTCAGGTAATAAAGAGGCCCACGCTTTTTCATTGGCGTTCGGCGCTACTGACGCTTCGCCGGTTACGGATAATTTTCATGTAAACCGCATATCGGAGTATACCGTAGAATTTTACCGTGATTTTTCAGTCCCCGCGCCTTCCGGCGAATACGGCAAATTCCGTATGACAAAGCGTTATGAATTTAAACCCGCCGATTATATGTTTGAATTAAAAGTAACCATGGACGGAGGCTATTCCTTACAGGGCTTTAATTTTTCGGGTAACGCGTATACCTTGTCTTTCGGACCGCAGTTGGGTCCCCCGTTTGATAAACTTGATAAATATTACGATTACAGACAGTACTTTATGTTTATCAACGGCAAACGCAAGAACGCCAAGATCAACGACATTATCGAAACCCGTCCCGCATGGGCTTCGATTTCCGGTAAATATTTTACCTTCATAGCGATTCCGTATCTTGCGCAGTATACATTGAATTTTTCTGATAAAGCGGAACCGGGGATCCCGTCGGCTTCTCGTTTAAATATCATCCGTCCCGCGGCGGCTGTTTCTAAAATAGAGGATAATTACCGTTTTTATTTGGGGCCTAAAACCCATGAAGCGCTTTCGATTTACAATACGGGTAAAAATGAATTTGGCATTAAAGACGCCAACCTTATGGATGTGGCGAATTCCGGCATGGCGATTTTATCGCCTATTGAAAAACTGTTAAAATGGCTGCTTTTACTTTTTTATAAAATTACCCCCAATTACGGTATCGCGATAATAATTCTTACGCTGTTCATTAAAATTGTTTTTTTCCCGTTAACCAAAAAAGGCTCGGAAGCCACATTGCGAATGCAGGCTCTCTCTCCCAGGATAAAGGAATTACAGGACAAATATAAAAACAATCCGCAAAAATTAAATACGGAGATGGCTAATTTATACAAACAGGAAGGTTACAACCCGCTTTCGGGATGCCTTCCGATGTTGCTCCAATTCCCGATATTTATCGCCATGTATCAGCTCTTTAGCAACCACTTTGATATGCGCGGGGCGGGATTTATTCCCGGCTGGATTCCCGATCTTTCACTTCCCGAATATATCGTAAAATTCCCCGACGGTTTCAGACTGCCTATTTTGGGATGGACGGCGTTAAGGGCGTTACCGTTTATCTATGTCGGCTCCCAGTTAATCTACGGAAAAGTTACGCAAATGCCCGGACAGCAGTCTAACAGCCAGATGAAACTGATGTTATATGTCATGCCGTTGGTATTTTTCTTTGTGTTGTACAATGTACCGTCGGGATTGCTGGTATACTGGATTTTCTCCAACCTTCTTACTTTGGTTCAACAGATAATAATAAATAAATATATTATCGCCAAAAAAGCCGCGCAACCGCAGGAGGAACCCGAACTGAAAATAGCGCCCGGTAAAAAGAAAAAGAAGAAATTCTAAAACAAGGAGATATAAATGGAGTTTGAATTTGAAGGCCGCACCGAAAAAGAAGCGATAGACAGGGCTGCGGGAGAACTTGGTCTTGAAAAAGACGATTTTGACGTAGAAATTCTTGAGACCCAAAAAAGCGGTTTGTTCAAGAAAGGTTTGGTCCGTATCAGGGTTCATGTTGGAAACTTCGGAGTCTCTTCCAAATCAAAGCCCCGTAATTCGGATACCGGCGATATGGAAAGGGAAAGAATCGGCAGATCCGCGGGCAAGGCGGTTTTTGGAGAACCCGCGCCTCAGAATGAATTTGAAACAAAAATGGTTGAATTTACAAGCGGGCTTATCGAGCGCATGGGCTATCCGGGAACGGTTAACATTCTCTTCCGCGAAAAAAACAAACTTGGAATTAAAATTGATTCCTCGCATTCGTCGATTTTAATCGGTAAAAAAGGAAAAAACCTTGACGCGCTTCAGTTGCTCTTAAACATCTACGCGGGCCGTTTGGGCAAAGAAGACGTACGCGTAATTCTGGACACTGAAAATTACCGTATCCGCAGGGAAGAGTCCCTTGTGCGCCTTGCCTACAATGTGGCTGAAAAAGTCCGCGAAAGCAAAGGCTCTATTCTACTTGAGCCGATGAATCCCTTCGACAGGTGGCTGATTCATACCACCTTAAATGATATCGGCGACGTTGAAACAAAAAGCGAAGGAGACGGTTTATATAAGCAGGTTCGCGTTTTTTACCGCGGGCTTAAATAAACCATGAAGCGTATTTTAGCGTTAACTTATTTTTTCTCATTTGCCTTATGTGTTTTCGCTATACCGCTTGAAAATATTATTACGAATGATCAGATAGCGCGGATTTTTATCTCCGATCATTACCAGCTATTCTCCACTCAGCTAATAAACCCCGTTCCGTCATTAATGCCCAATCACGGCGATATACGCCAAAGTGTTATGGGGGTTATGAATACGCTTAACCCCAATATATTGGTGGAGGCCCTGTACCTGTACGCCAAATCCTCAAAATCAAAAACGGATTCCGCAGTTTGGGATGAAAAACAAAAGATTACCGTATTTAATCAAATGACCGCCATTAGCACCCTGACGGGGATTAAATACTATTCCTCAAGCAGGAAGGCAATGCGTACTTTTTATGAATATTCAAGCGTTATAGACGGTCCCGCGGACAAAAAACCGCTTGCCGACCCTGTTTTTACGCTGATTCCCGCCTCTCTGACTGTTTTTGCGAGGCAAAAAGACCTGACTTTTGGCGATAATATTTACCGCTACGATTATTTAAATACCGCGGACGTTATTTTGTTTACCCAGATGAACATAACGTCTCTTAACTATGGAATTATTCCCGTAATTGAAAAGGGTAATCTGCGCTCTGTAATGGCGGTTGTTGACGGCGGCGAGTTTATTTTGGTTTATGCAGTTTCTATGGCAAAAACCGCCTCCATACCGGGTTTTTACGACAAAATCAGCGCTTCCTTCAGTAACAGGGCGCAGGCTGTTTTATATTGGTTTTCTGACAGGTTAAAAAAGGAACTTTAAACCTACCGTTATATTTTCTCTGGCTTTTTTGTTTCTTTTTCATTATATTTGATATATAATATAGATAGATTGCCGAAATTTAATAAAGGCTTTATTTTCAGTTAAAGGATGGTTCAATATGAGGTTATTAACCAGATCAGACTTTGACGGTCTGGCTTGCGGAGCGTTGTTATCCTATTTAGGACTTATTGATGATTGGAAATTTGTTCATCCCAAAGATATCCAGGATGGTCTTGTTGAAGCCACGGATAACGATATTTTGGCAAATATTCCTTATATTAAGGGCTGTAAACTGTGGTTTGATCATCATTCCAGCGAATCCGAGCGTTTAGGCAAGGGCGCTTATTTTGAAGGCGTATCAAAACGCGCTCCAAGTTGCGCCCGCGTTGTTTATGAATATTACGGCGGCGACGCTAAACTTGGAAAATTCGCGGAAATGATACATTACGTTGATAAAGTAGACTCAGGCGATCTTTTCGCTGATGAAATTAAAGACCCGAAAGGCTGGGTTTTATTAGGCTTTGTTATGGATCCCCGCACCGGTCTTGGACGATTCCGGAATTTTACCATAAGTAACTATGATTTAATGACATCCCTCGCTAAAGCGTGTTCTGAAAAATCTATTTACGAAATATTGGATATGCCTGACGTAAAAGAACGCCTTGACTTGTATTTCCAACAGAAAGACCTTTTTATTAATATGGTCAAAACCCATGCCCAAATCATCGGTAATATCATAAAGGTTGATCTGCGGAACGTGGAAACCATTTATGCCGGAAACCGGTTTATTATCTATACGATTTATCCCGAACAGAATATTTCCATCTGGATTGTGGACGGTCGCAATAAATCCAATGTCGCCATTACCGTCGGTCACAGTATAATAAACCGCACGTCTACCACGGATGTAGGCTCCATGTTACTTTATTACGGCGGCGGCGGACACAAACAGGTCGGAACTTGCCAGGTTACTTACGATGAAGCCGACAGAATTGTCGCCGAAATAACGGAAAAAGCAAAACAATAAAATAAACCTGTATTTCATAATTTATTTACCTTGTTTATACGCATAAATGCCTGTATCATTAACACATGGCGGATAAAGATGATATTCCTCTTTCTGAAGTTTTATTTTTGGACGACGGCAAAGGGATTAATAAAAAATATATAGAAATTATTTTAGAAGAAGAAATTCCCGTTTTATGCGTAAAACAAGACACGAAAAAAAGGCGGCTTATGCCTTTTAAGACTCTGCATGATAATAATGAAAATTTTTGGCGTATACAAAACGGAACTTGGGAATATTATTTAACTTCGGACGATTTTAACAAACTAAAAGAAAAAGCCCTTACCAAAATCAACGCATGGGATACGGATATTCAAAGACCTACGGACGTTCATAAACCTACAGATATTCAAAAACCTATAAATATTCAAAAACCTGATGAAGAAGATGAAGGACTGGAAGAATTAGAAGAGGCGACCGTTGATGAAATTAAATTAGGTTTCGGCGATGAATACAAAACCTTTCTGGAAATGTCCGCGGTAGAGCATGTCGAACGCCTTAATAAGGATAAGGAACGGCTTGATGAAATTATCGCGCGGAAAGATACGCCGGAAGCCGTAGTTACCGAGACCCTTGTGGAAACAACCAAATCCGCCGCGTTAATAAACCGCGCGGCGCTTGAAAACGCTATTTATCACGCCGATAATGAAGCCAAAAAAATCACCCAAGGTCTTGTTGATTCAACCTGCGAAATGGTAAAATCGTCCGCGTGGTTAATATCGGAAAATATTTTTAAAAATGAATTAATGAATAAAATGGTAGAAAAATCCAACGGGACCGTTATTCAACACATGACCCGCGTATTCCTTAACGGGGTCGCGTTTCTTTCTTATTATAACAAACTTGTTTCAACATCCAGCGTAATCCAAAAACTAAGGATAAGTTTTTCTTTAAAATACAGCAAATTTTATCATTTTCTGCTTCCGCATATTAATCCTGATGATATTAATTTGGAACGTGTTTTTTACGGCGGTATGAGATCCGTTGAGCCGGAAGTTTTTTTAAAATGGGCGGTAGGTTTTCTTATTCATGATATAGGGAAAGCGTCCGCCGTGGAATATCACGAAGGCGTAGCTTCTTATAATCGCAACATAGTAATTGATCATGTTAAACAGGGTTATAATTACGTTAATACCAAAACCAATTACCCTAAAGAAGCAAGCCTTATTATCGGGTATCATCATGAATACTACGGCGATCCCGACGGTTACGGATTTTTCCGCGCGTATCTCGCGAAGTATAAAAAAGATAATCCGATCGCGAAACAGGATTATTGCATAGGATATGAATTGGAACCTGTTTTGGATTATCAGGTTCTTTCTTATTTTCCCGCTAAAATACTGGAAATAATAGACGTATTTGACAGCCTTACGGATCCTCACCGCGTTTATCGTCATCCGATGTCGGATAAAGAAGCTATAATAATGATGCGGGATGAATTTATAAATAAACACCATAAGTTAGATTTGGTTCTTTTTGACATTTTTGTATCATTTATAAAAGAAAAAGAGAAAGAAAACGAAGTTGAAAAATAAAAAATTATTCTAAAATTTTTCTCGCAAAGGCGCAAAGGCGCAGAGTTGTTGTTTGTGGGAATATCGTTATTTCCCTCTAGACTTGTAGTCAGACTTATATATCTTGTTTAAAAATGGACTGTCGGACAGAAACTTTACGTCCTTTGCGCCTTTGCGCCTGCGAACCAAAGGTTCGATGCGTGAGGTTAATTACAAAAATTTCTTTTTAAGAATTCAAGATCAAGCTGCGGGTATACGGGAAATCTCCCTAACAGTGATTTAACCCTCTCGTGAACTTCGCTCTTTACGGCCTCGCTAACCGTGTACTTTGCCTTGCTTTTTTTGGACGGGTCTTTCGCGTCTTGCGCCTGCGTCGTTCCCTTGATAACCTTCGCTATTAATTCGCCAAGTTCCGTCATTTCCGCTTCTCCCATTCCAAGGGTGGTAGCGGCGGCGGTTCCGATTCTGATTCCCGACGTGTACCACGGGCCGTTGGGATCGCGCGGAAGGCTGTTACGGTTAAGCGTTATGCGACACTCGTGAAGGGCGCTTTCCGCCTGCCTGCCCGTGAGGCCCGCGTTGTGTACGTTTACAAGTAAAAGATGATTGTCCGTGCCGCCCGTTAAAACGTCAAGTCCGTTTTTCATGCAGGAGGCCGCTAGCGCTTTACAGTTGTCTACGATTTTTTGCGCATACTGCTTGAATTCGGGAGCGGCGGCTTCGCGGAGGGCGACCGCTTTCGCGGCTATAACGTGGGGGAGAGGCCCGCCCATGGTCAAAGGACAGCCCTTGTCCAGGGCTTCCGCGAACTCGCTTACGGAGAGTACGATTCCGGCGCGCGGGCCGCGCAGGGTTTTATGCGTTGTGCTGGTTACAACATGCGACCAGGGTATGGGATCATATTCGCCCGTAAAAACCTTGCCCGCGACAAGACCCGCGAAGTGGGCCATGTCCACCATGAAAACCGCGCCGACTTTGTCCGCGATTTCCCTCATGCGCTTAAAATTTATTTTTCGCGGATAGGCGGAATAGCCTGTTAATAAAATTAACGGGCGCACCTGTAACGCCTGTTTTTCAATTTCATCGTAATCCAACATTCCGTTTTCGGCGGATACGGAATACCCGTAAATATCGAACATCCGCCCGGATAGATTATTCCTGTAACCGTGGGTTAAATGTCCGCCGGAATAGTAATCAAGACCCAAAAGGCGCTGGTTCCCGAGAGAAGCCCTTAATTCGCTCCATTGGGAATCTGTTAATTTGTAAAGATTGGTTTCGCCGAATTTTTCCAGCGCCGGATTTTCAATACGCGTGCTTAAGATAGCCCAGTACGCGAGCAAATTAGCGTCCGCTCCGCAGTGTGGTTGCACATTGGCGTACTGCGCGCCAAAAAGCTTACACGCCTCCCGCGCCGCCAAAGTTTCGATCGCGTCAACATTTTCGTTACCGGCGTAGAAACGGTGATTGGGAACACCCTCGGCGTATTTGTCGGTTAAAAGATTCCCCATAGCCAACTGAACCGCCATAGAGCAGTAGTTTTCGCTCGCTATCAGTTTTACGCGTTTTCTCTGGTTTTCCAGTTCCAGAACAATAGATGAGGCGATTTCCGGAGTAACTTTCGCGATTTCAGTTAAATTACAAATATAAGCCAACATTCCGGAATCAATTTTTTCAGGCGTTATAGCGGCAAGATAATCCGCGACAGGGTTTGTTTTCATGCTGGCAGTATAACATTTTGTTTTTGTTAGTTAAAGTGGGGACATAATTTCATTTTTACGCTATAATACTAACATGACCATGATTTTTCTGATAATGAAAAATGAGCCGGTTGGCGCAAAAAAAGAGCCATGTGGTATCAAAAATAGAGCCATCTGTCATCTATCTTATCCGTATAAATTTTGGTAGGATTTATATTAATCAATATATAAAGTACGCGTTCGATGTTAATCACCATATATATTAGTATGTTAAATAAAAAACCGTAAAAGGAGTAAATTAAATGAGAAACAAAGCAATTCAATTCTACCCCCCCCCCCCCAGTCAATTCAAGGTAAACCGCATTATAAATTATTAAAAAGTCGAAACCTTTTAACAATCCTGACCGTTTCCTGTCTGATATGCGCCTGTTCCGCGCCTACGGGCTTTGAAACGGGGGAAGACGCTTCGTTTTCCATTACTATCGGGAGCGGGGATAGGGCCGTCCTGACATGGGACCCTTCAATCGACATTTCCGATCTTGACCACACCATAACCCTGACAGGCGGTTCCGCTTCTGACATACGGCGGGAAGGCGTAAAGACCGGGGAAACAATCCAATTTAGAGTTGTTCCCGGTCATTGGGACATTACCGTGCAGGCGTATTTAGGCGGGGATGTAAAAGCCGAAGGTTTTGCGAGCGTGAACCTAAAACCCGGGCGTAACGGCGCTGTTCCGATAAGTATGGGACAGTCGGGTAGCGAAACAACGAATGACGAAATCCCGACTACTTCAACTTTTATTATAACTATGCAGGATGACGGCCGCGGTACGGCAACAGCAGAGCCGAATCCTGCCGCCGCCGGTACTACAGTAACGGTTCATGCAGAAACCCACATTGGTTTTAGGTTTAAAACTTGGCTTGTTATAAGCGGCGGCGTAACACTTTCCAACCTTACAGCAGACCTTGCGACATTCACCATGCCGTCAGGTCCCGTAACGATAAGAGCCGAGTTTGAAGAAGTGCCGATCAACACGCCTTCACTTTCCATGCCGTTTGTGGAATTCACTGATGCTATATACGATTCTTACCCGTCAACGAAGTACGTTACGATAACCAACAACGGCAATGTAATGGCAAAAGTATTAGGTATAGCGCTTAGCGGGACAAATGCGGCTTCATTTATTCTTACAAGTTTACCTTTATTCCCCTTAAATATCGAAGCAGAAGAAAGCGCTGGCTTTTATGTAATGCCAAATGCCTCACTTTACCCTGGGAGATACACTGCCACGATCATCGTAACCTATTCGGGCGGCGATGTACTGAACGCTACTGAGGAAACCGAAATTTTCTTTACGGTGACTCCCGGTTCCGGTACTTCGACAGACCCCTTCATAGTTCACGATGTGGAAACATTGCAAAGAGTCGGTAAAGGGTCGTCAGACAACTGGACTGGAAGCTGGTCAACGTCCGCATATTACAAGCAAGTAAGGAACATTACGTTGCCGGATGCCGCTCCTGGGGGAAGCAACTGGACGCCGATTTCTTTCTCCGGTAGCTATGACGGAAGTAACTATACTATCATTAACCTCACAATTAACAGCCCAACAACCAATAACCAGGGCTTGTTCAGCACTGTAAGCGGTTCTAGTAATTCTAGTCCTATAGTGAAGAATCTCGGTATTGTAAACTGCGAGATAATAGGTAAAGAGAATGTCGGCGGCGTGGCAGGACTTATGAGTAAAGGTACAATGCAATACTGCTACACCACGGGCAAAGTTTCAGGATACCAATATGTCGGCGGTGTGGTGGGAAAAAGCGGCGGTAATACCAACAACCCCTGCACGGTAGAATACTGCTACTCCGCTTGCAATGTTTCAGGAACATATTCAGTCGGCGGTTTGGTAGGATTAAACGAGGTGACAGGCAAGGTGCAATACTGCTACGCCACGGGCGATGTTGAAGGAATCGATAATATCGGCGGCGTGATGGGTTGGAACGACGGCAACGGTACGGTGCAATACTGTTACGCCACGGGTACTGTTTTAGGAGAAACAAATAATAGCTATTATGTCGGCGGCGTGGTGGGAAGTAACATCAATACTAATACTACCAACGGCAGTAAAGCTACAGTGCAATACTGCGTGGCGTTGAACCCAAATATCAGCGGAAAAAGCGATGTTAAGCGTGTTGTGGGGAGGGTGAATAACACATCCTCCACCACCGTGGCAAATAACTTCGGGCGGAACGAAATGAAGAAAAATAACGGCTCCGGAGGTTGGTCAAGCGGCGGACTAGATGGCTTGGGCATCACATCGACGGATTGGAACCTTCAAAGCTGGTGGACCGGAACGGCGGGTTTTAGCGCGACTAATTGGATTGTTGTAAATGGCAGTTTGCCTACATTGAAGAATATACCGGCGGCGGCACAGAATCCGGTGCTTAAGCCGTTACCGTAAGAGACGAGGAATGAGGGAGTAGAGGCGTAAAGTAGGCGCAAAGGATTAACGCGACATTACTTAATCCCAAAATTAGGTGAAATGAAAAGAGGATAAAGAACAGGGAGTGGAGAAAAATGAAGGTAATAGTTAACGTATACTTTGTTTGTCACTTTGCGCGTAACTACGCCGCCGGACGGCGACACAGGGGTTGTTGCGACGGTAATTATGGAGTAAGTTTGGTCCCTGCTTACTGTTTGTCCAAGAGTCTATTAAAAACTAGCAATAAGTTTATTAAAAATTGTCCAAATTATTGGTACAAATACGGATTTTTAATATATATTAATGCGATATAAGGAGAGGTATTAATAATAAAATGTTAAGTTTAAATAAATACGTTTTTTTAATTCTCTGTCTGGTGGCGGTTCCGTTATTCGCTCAGGCTCCGCAGGGCCAATCCACCGCGACGGAAATTGAAACTCTTTTAAACGCCAAAACCGTCACTTACGCGCAGGCGGCGCGGTTTGTACTGGATGCGGCAAACGCGTTGGCGACTAACAACTACGATGAAGCCTTTAATTACGCGGTTCAACAAGACTGGCTTCCAAAGAAACTGTCTTCCAATGATTCCGCGCGGCTTAATTATATTTCTCTGCTCATAATGCGTTCTTTCAATATTAAGGGCGGGATTATGTATACCCTTACCAAAAGTCCGCGTTACGCTTACCGCGAATTAGTGTACCTTAATGTTATTCAAAACCGATCGGACCCTTCTGTTCTTGTATCGGGCGAACAGCTCCTTTACTATATAAACAGAATTCTCGCGAGGGAGAACTAATATGAAGAAACTTTTATTTAAAATATTTTTAATTTCGTTTTTAATACTTCCTGTTTCTCTTTTCGCGTTCGACTTTGGACTTGTGATAAGCGCGAACGGCGGAGTTGGAAACATCATATCCGAGGATGATATTTTTGATTTTCAGGTGGACATCTTGCCCCGTTTTTCAACGCTGATAGGCGACAACGGGGAATTAATCGTATCCGCCGGATTTTCCGTCGGTAAAGATGAAGAATTTTTCTATTTACCGGAACTTCTGCGTACCGAATTCAGCATGAGGTTCGGTAATTCAGGTATCAGGGCGGGACGTATTAATTATACCGATCCGCTTTCTTTTATAGCGAACGGTCTTTTTGACGGCGTTCAATATTTTTACAATTCCGCCGTGGGAAGTTTCCGGGTCGGCGCGTGGTATACCGGGCTTCAATACAAAAAAAGAGCCAATATTGTAATGAGCGACCCTGATTCGACAGGGATATCAACGCCGGTAGATTATGACGATTTTTTAAATACCTACTTTGCTTCCAAACGTGTGTTTGCTTCTTTTGGATGGGAACATCCGTCGATTGGCGAGTTAATGCGTTTAAATGCCGCCGTTATCGGTCAGTTTGATTTAAACGCCGCCGATACCGACTACCATAGTCAATATTTAATTCTTAAAGCCGCCATTCCGTTTGATAACTTACTTATTGAAATTGGCGGAAGTATTGAATTTTCTCAAACTGTAGAGGATGATGTTAAATTCAACACGGCATTTGCCGGAGAGATCGGCTTATACCTGTTGTTTCCGTCCAAATTCAACAGTCGGCTTTCGTTTACAAGTTTAATCACAAGCGGAAGAACGGAGGATTCCATCGGAGCGTTTATCCCGATTACCGGAAAAGAATACGGGTATATTTTAAAAACAAGAATACCGGGGCTTTCAATTTTTTCATTGAATTATTCATCCAAGTTTAATAATTTCCTTGGCGGTCTGTTTACGGTTTCGTACTTTATACGTAACGATTTGGGAACTTATAACTTTTATCCGGTAACCGTCGATAGTGAAGGATTTTTTCTGGGCCCCGAAATTTCGGCGCGGATAACATGGGGTCCCGCTTCCGATTTGCAGTTTAGCCTTGGCGGCGGGGTATTTTTCCCGTCGCTTGGAGACGCCGGACCGAGTGAGAATATAAAATGGCGCGTTGATTTAAGCGTCATTATGTCGATATTATAGGTTGTTTAGTTAAAGGAGGAATAAAATGAAAAAGATTATCTTTACGGCGTTTTTTATTACAATGGTTGTTTTTGGAGCGTTTTGCCAAAACGGCATTATTCGGGAATTAACCGGCGAGGTCGAATTAAAACGTTCCGGCGCGTCCGCTTTTGTTCCTGCTTCCACGGGAGATATCGTTTCCTCCAATACGGTTGTTTCAACGGGTTTCAGAAGTACCGCCATCATCTCTATTGGAAATTCCGTTATTACCGTGCGTCCGCTGACCCGCCTTACCCTTGCTGAAATACAGTCCGCGGAAAATACCGAAAATGTCAATGTTAATTTGCAGTCGGGAAGAGTAAAGGTCGAGGTAAAGCCGCCCACCGGTATAAAAACCAATCTTAGCGTACAAAGTCCCAGCGTGACCGCTTCCGTTCGCGGAACAACTTTCGAGATGGATACCCATAACCTGAACGGAATTGAAGGCAAAATTTTGTTAAGCGGCGCTTATGGCGCGGGAGTTCTGGTAACAGGCGGAAATTCAAGCTACGTAAATATTGACGGAACCGTCTGTGACCCGGCTATTAACGCGGAACAGTCGGTTCAATTACAACCGCCTGTCGCGGGCGTTGAAGCGCCGTCAATGACCCAATCAAATAAAGGCGAATTAAATATTATATTGAATTATTAGCGGTAAACTATTAAAATGAACCGATGAAACATTGGAAAAATGCCCTTATAGGATTGGCCGCGGCGGCGGTGTTTTCACTTTTATATTTAATCGGCGCGTTAACCTCGATGGAAGATAGTCTTTATGATTTTTTTCTTCGCTTTAGGGCGAATCGCGAACATATAGACAGTGTTGTTTTTCTTGATGTAAACGATCAGGCCATAGCGTATTACGGTTTTTTTCCGTGGCCGCGTTCCATTATCGCGGACGGTCTTTTACGTTTAAAAGAATACGGCGCAAGGGCTGTCATTTTTGATATTGAGTATATCGATCGCGGTCCCCAGGGAGTGGACAGTCTCTATCTTGAACAGGGGCTTGCCAACGATTTTGAACGCAGTTTTTCGGAAATCAATTCATCCGCGCAGGATATTTTTTCCGCGGTCGGATCCGGGCGTATGGCGCGTAACGAAATTTCAAATTACGCCAATTTTCTTTCCAATATGATAGAAAGAGAAAAGGTAGGACTTTATTCCAAAGCCCAGGGTGTCGCGCGCGATAACGATATTTATTTGGCGCAGGCGCTTGCCCTGAACGGTAGTAGCTGGTCTACGGTCAATTTATGGGCTTATCCCCTTGACGGCGAACAGGCGGAACGCCGCCCCCTCGCGGAAAAACTTTTTTCGTACCCTGTAAACGCCGCGTCTAACGCGTCGCGCGGGGAAGGGGCGGTCGATATTTTGCCCGCCCTTCCGATTTTTGCCTCCGCCGCTAAGGGAGCCGGGTATACCAATGTAGAAATTGATAGGGACGGCGTAAGAAGGCGTATTTATCTGACGCAGAATTTACACGATCATTGGTACTTACAACTTGCCTTTGCCCCATTGATCAATTATCTTGGCAAACCGGAGATATATCTTGAAAAACGTAAATTGACCGTTAAACAGGCGAAATTTCCGGAAGGCAAGGTTGAAGACATTGTTATCCCGCTGGACCCCAAAGGCAGGATGATGCTTAACTGGCCTAAAAAGGATTACAATGACAGTTATACCCATGTTTCTTTCGCTGAATTCAGTTTGTTAGACGAAATGGAAGCGGAAATTGAAAAATACAGCCGCGCTCTTGCCGCCGAGGACATGAGTTTTTTTTCACAGATTGACAAGTCATTAGTTTCCATTCCGGTTGTTCTTGGCAATATGACGCAACTTCTCGACGCGGCGCGCGAATCAAGAAATCACGCCATGGAAAATACTTCCCATGATTCTTTTGACGCTTTTCTTGAATTTAGAAATCAGGCTTATGAAATGTTAGACAAAATATTAAAAGATGATCCCGCGTCGAAGATAAATACGGTCAGCGCGCAATTAATCGAAAAGTATCCGAATTTATCCGATGAAATAAAAGATGAAGCCGATTATATCATTTCGTTATTTAACGCGCTTGGTATAAATATGATCCGTCATCGGGAAATAACCAACTACAGTTTAAAAAGTTTAAATGATAAATTTGTCATTATCGGGCGCGTTGATACGGGAACTACCGACTATGGCGCGAATCCTTTTTACGGCAAATATATCAATGTAGGCACCCACGGCGTCGTACTGGATACGATTCTTTCAAAGTCTTTCATTGTTTGTCTTGATAATATTTGGAAGATAATTTTTATGCTGATTTTTGTCCCGTTCTTTTTTATAGTTACGGAAAATCTTACGCCTGTTTTCCGCGCCGCGTTGGGATTTGGCGCCGTATTGTTCATTTTTCTTGCCGCGGTTTTGATATTCCGTTATTCGGGATTTTTTCCGGGACCGCTTGGAATAATAATGGCGATGGTCATCGCTACTATTATCCGTGAAATTATTTCATACGCACATTCCGAAAAAGAGAAACACTTTATCAAGACGGCGTTCTCCACTTATGTTTCAGGCGACGTGGTAAAGGAAATTATTTCCGATCCTTCGCGCTTACAGTTGGGCGGAACAAAACGCCACATGACCGCTATTTTTACGGACGTTAAGGGATTTTCCACAATTTCCGAACAGCTTGATCCTGAGGAACTTGTAAGTCTGTTAAATAAATACCTAAGCGCTATGAGCGATGTGATTCTCGCCGAGAAAGGCACTATTGACAAGTACGAAGGCGACGCTATTATCGCGTTCTTCGGCGCGCCTGTCGATTTCGCGGATCACGCTTTACGGGCGTGTGTTTCAGCCATTACTATGAGAAAGCTTGAGGTTGAATTAAACAAGACTATTATGGAGCAAAAGTTGTCGCCCTCTCCTCTTTTAACGCGTATAGGGGTGAATACCGGCGATATGGTGGCCGGTAACATGGGAACCGCCAACAAGATGAATTATACGATTATGGGAAACGCGGTAAATCTCGCGGCGCGTCTTGAGGGCGTAAATAAACAATACGGAACATGGGTGCTTGCCTCGGAAGATACGGTACGTGAAACGGGAGAGGCTTTGCTTTACAGGAAACTTGACCGTGTGCGCGTCGTCGGCATTAATGAGCCTGTGCGTCTTTGCGAACTTTTGGATATGGCGGATCAAGCCGATGAACAGCAGAAGAAACTTGTAAAAGTATTTCACGAAGCGCTGGACTATTTTGAAAAACGCGATTGGGTACAGGCGGAAAAAGGTTTTCAGGAGGCGATGTCAATAATACCCGATGACGGTCCTTCCGGTATTTATCTTGATCGATGCAAGCAATTTATAAAGACCCCGCCCAAAGACGCATGGGACGGAGTATACAATCTGACATCGAAGTAGCCCGACCTGACCACTAAAAATATTGATAATTTTTATAGGTATATAATTATTAATTCACTTTAGTTATTTTTTATTTATGTATGTAAATTTTTAATATTTTTAGTGGTCAGGCAAGCTCTCAATATGCTTTTTTATAGCCGAAAAACTTTTTTCGCTCATGGCGTGTTCCATTTTGCATGCGTCATTTACCGCCGTTTTTTTATCGACTCCCAAAAAAATAAGCCAGTCGGAAATAGCGACATGCCGTTCATACATTGTTTCCGCGATTTTTCGCCCCTTGCTTGTTAATGTTATATAACCTTCATCATCTATCGCTATATAGCCCTGATTTTTTAAATTTTTCATGGCGACGCTTACGCTTGGTTTTGAGTATTCAAGTTCATTGACAATATCAATGGAGCGGACAGGATTCCCCTTAAGTCCTAAAACATGAATTGTCTCCAGATACATTTCCGCCGATTCATGGATACCCAAATCTATGTCTCCTGTATTTATGATAATATAGAAATGCGTATAGAGCAAGAAATAATAACGATTATATTCCCGATTCCCTATTCAAAATATGCGGAGCTGTGGTAATATTAAAGGCAGAAAAACCGCAAAGGAGATTTTTATGATAGATACCGTCAAAGGAAAATTAACATATAGAGACGGCTCAGTATACGAAGGCGACCTGGTCAACGGCAAACCCCACGGCAAAGGAAAATTAACATATGTATACGGTAGCGTATACGAAGGCGATTGGGTTGACGGAGAACAAACAGGCCTGGGAAAAATGACCTACCCTGACGGCGAAGTTGACGAAGGAAGATTTCAGAATAGCGAATTTGTGGGGGGGAGATAAAGGGGATTGGTATAATACTATCGGTTTTTTACGGTTCCTTGGGCAAGATGGGAGGCCTTCGATCTTAGGTTGAGGTTCATGAAGATTTATTTTAAGGATTTTCAGCCGCCATTGCATACCCATAACTGTTTTGTGTGTTTGGATATTCATATTCCACCGCAACGGAATACTTTTTATAGTTTTCCGATTGTTCCAAAACCTGCTCAAAAACTTCATCATCCCATTCGGGCGGATACCCGTTTTTATACAGAAGCTTGGTTAAATCCATATTTAGCTCATTCTTTATATCTTCACGGGCAGCCCAATCTATGTATTTTGATTTATCATCAACCAGTTTCTTTATTTCTCCGGCTAGAAATGATACATTTATCCTCAAGAAAAACTTTGTCAAAACGGCGGTGTAAAGATTCGCCTTGAATGTGGGCGTATCCCTCTTTTTCCAGCAATTAGATCATTGCGTCTTCAAGTTCTTGTTCGGTGAATTTGCCGTTGCCGGAATTATTAGCCATTGGATTTTCTTTTCTTTTTAGTCATTGATTTTTCTTCCAGTTTATTTAGGCTGGCGATAAATCTGTCATAATCGCTTTCAAACAGTTTATCCTGAATAACGCGATACTTCTCGAATTCGCTTAATGCGTGATCTTCGGCTATCTGCGCCGATATTTTTCCGGCATTTGTCAACAACTCGTTACCGTCAGCCTTTAAAATCAAGTCAAGGTGATTTGCCCAGTCTGCCATCGTCATGGGTACATGCGTCCTTGCGCGGCGTTCGGCCAAGTCAAGATACGCCGACACGATTAATTCCAGAGAACGCATTTCTTCTGTGGACAAATAGTTTTTTGCAACGACAACATCACCGCGTTGGATTTTACCTTCAGGGGCTTCGTTCCATGTGGTTAAGCCCATATATTGCTTTTGCGCGTCCGCGCGGTTATAGATAAGTTCGGCGGCAGTATTGCCGTGGACGGCAAAATGCAGTTTATTCTGTACCTTGGCGAAGAAGTCTCTTGTGGTCTTTGCCGTTTTATCGTAATCAAGGGCGGTTGAGTAAATATCGGTAATCTTCTGATAAAATCGGCGTTCAGACAGGCGTATCTCACGGATTTTTTCAAGCTGTTTTTCAAAATAATCTTCGGTAATTATTGTTCCGCCGTGTTTTAGGCGTTCTTCATCCATTACCCAGCCTTGAATTGTGTAATCCTTAACAATTCTATTTGCCCATTTGCGGAATTGTACGGCTCGTTCATTATTGACCTTGAAGCCTACGGCGATAATCATTTGAAGATTGTAGTGGTTTGTGTCGTAATTTTTACCATCGGCGGCAGTTATTAAGTATTTCTTAATAACTGAATCCGGCTCAAGCTCATGATCATCGAATATGTTTTTTATATGCTGATTGATAGCGGCGACACTTACATCGTACAATGCCGCCATCATTTTTTGTGTCAACCAGATATTCTCGTCTTCATAACGCATTTCAATGGTTTGCGGATTGTCTCCGGTGGCGGCAATATAAGTTAAATATTCCGCCGCGCTGGAACGGATAGTTATTTCTTTGGATTTTTTAGGCATGGGAGTGTCCTTAATGATAATATACCACGCATATCGGTTTTGATAAACACTTTATTTATAAAGCCGCCACAGACAAGCTTGCCGTACCATTTACAACGTGCTATCATAATAGGTAAGACTATGAAAAAACTCCCTATCCAAAAAGCGTTTACCCTCCTTGAATCCGGTCCTGTTGTCATGGTAACAACAGCCGACGGCGGCAAGCAAAATATATTGACTCTTTCCTGGACTATGGTAATGGACTTTACCCCGCGTTTTGCTTTTATGACAGGTCCTTGGAATTACTCTTATAACGCCTTGAAAAAAACAGAGGAGTGCGTAATTGCCATACCCGCCTTTGATCTTGTAAAAACAGCCGTACAGATAGGCACTTGCACCGGCGCGGAAACAGATAAATTTGAAAAGTTCAAATTAACGCCGCTTAAGGCGGAAAACGTATCCGCGCCGCTTATCAAAGAGTGTTACGCGAACATTGAGTGTTGCGTTGTTGACCATATTAAAAAGCACGACATTTTTATCCTTGACGGCCTTGCGGCGTGGGTAGACGGCAAGCGGGATGAAAAACGCTGTTTCCATGCCGTAGGAGACGGACATTTTATTGCGGACGGTGAAATTATTAACCATCGCCGTATTATGTTATCGAAACTGCCTAAAGGGGTTTGAAATTTTGGTTTGTGGGTATATATTTATATATAGTTCATACTCTACTTAGCTATTTTTTTCTCTTTTATTTCTTCCATTGTTTCTAGAAAAAGTTGCCCATAGGCTGAAAGTTTAATATATTCCAGTTCATCGTTAAAATTAATGGTACCAAGTTCCGGACCGCCGTCATGTTTTGTTACTAATTTTTTTACAACAAGGTTCATATTAATAAGTGATAAAAAAGCCGCGGTCAATTGTTGTTTTTGATTTTCATAAATATGG
>Ga0268262_10000266_pt1 | contig 70081 bp, 72 predicted proteins | sample TergutNc150P3_FD_190354 | JGI IMG/M metagenome (GOLD analysis project Ga0268262, IMG submission 190354) | Nasutitermes corniger P3 segment gut microbial community from laboratory colony in Florida, USA - Nc150 P3 (SPAdes) (version 2) | ecosystem: Host-associated > Arthropoda: Insects >...
AGAAGGGATACAAATCAATGCGTTTATGTCCTGTACCGCATGGAATCTGAAAAAGCTGATGGCGGTATTGAGTGAACAAGCCTCCAAACTTTTTGCGCGTTTTTTTATCAGGCCCATTTTACTTGATTTTTTGAATCTCCCCGCTGTTTATGGTTATTCTTAAGGAGCGACTATTTAAGGATAAAGACTAAAATCTGCGGGAGGCTCCTCCTCCCCCAAAGCTTCCGCCGCTGAAGCCCCCGAAACCGCCGCCCCCTGAGCCGCCAAAGCTGCTCCCGGAACCGAAACCGCCCGGCCTGATAACGCCCCTTCCCAATACACGCCTCAAAATTGAAAATCTCAACAAAGGAATGAATATAAACCCAATGAAGAAGATAAGCGGGATAATGATGTTCAAAACGCTATTCGACCCCGAACTCCGGATCAAGTTTTCGCTCAGATCAAAGTCCGCAAGTTCCAGCCCTTTTTCTTTTACCACATAAGCGGCAATTGAGCGGCATCCCTCTCGCAGCCCCCCTGAAAAATCGTCGTTCTGAAAAGCGGGAATAACCACATTGTCCAAAATCCTGCCTGCCACCGAATCGGGGATAGCGCCTTCCAGGCCATAGCCTACTTCTATCCTGACCTCCCGTTCCGTCATGGCAAGAACGAGGATAACCCCGTTGTCCTTGTCGCGCTCACCTACGCCCCAGGCTTCGGCAAGCGCAATGGCATACTCGCTTATGGCCGCGTAAGGGGCATAACTATTGATGGTAACAAGCGCCAGTTCCGCGCCGGTTTTTTCCTTGACGGCGGCGGCAAGGTTTTCGACGGCCTTTGCGTCCTGCGCTCTCATAACCTTGGCAAAGTCGTTTACATAGCCGGAGGGCGAAGGCAAGCGCTGGGCGGCAAGGCATGGCAGCAGGCAGCAGCCAAGGACGAAAAGGAAGAAAGCGCGCGGGAAAAGCTTTTTCACTTGGTTTTTCCTTCCATCGCGTCTACCTTCTGAACCAAAACGCCGAGAGCCTCAAGCAGCGTTTCGGCGAAGGCTGTGGGCTTTTGCGAGCCGATTCTTTTACTTTGCCGCAGACGGTTAAGAGCGGAAAAAGCCTCAAGCGAAACGCCGTATTCTTTTTCAACAAGGGCGATGGCTGCCTCAGCGTCCAGGCCGGTAACGCTTTTTCCCTTTAGGCGCAGAAGCCCGCGGAAAAGAACTCCGCCAAAAGAAGACCAGCCGAGGATAAACTTTTCAAGCGGCCTTTCATTTCCGCCTGAATGAATGAGCATACCGCGAATATCGCCGACAGCGCCCCGCAGTTTTTCTTCCAGTTGAAGGCGGAGGTTCTCTTTGCTTACAGTTATCTTAATAATCTCCTTAATACCGTAAATAACTTCATTGGCTTCCAGAATGTCACAGTACTCAAGGGGAAATACGTCCGCCGCTGTAGTGAACTCCTCCCGTGTCATGACAAAGGGAGAGATACGGTATTTTCGCAGAAGGGTTTTTGATGTTTTCCCAAGCAGAGACAACTGGGCGGCGCTGCCCTTTTGCAGAATTACCAGAACATTGATGTCGGACACGCCGTCAGAATAGGAGCCGGCCGCGGCGCTGCCGTAGAGAACGATGGCAAGAAGATCGCCGGTAAATACTTCCTTAAGCTTGACAGTGAACTCTGTTATAGCGGCTTTGGTTTTTTCATTCATAAAAGCTCCCTTGATTTTGTAATTGTACAACCATTTAACCCAATTTATTTGTCTTTTGTAAAGACAATATGAAGGCCCCCCGAAAATAGGTATCGTGGGTTAGCTGCAAAAAGCAGCATACCACATATTTTACGGGAGGCCAAAAATGACAAAAGAAAGATACTACATCGGGATGGACGTGCACAAGGACAGCGTACAGATGGCGGTGTTTGAACAAACAGGCGACGAGCCGATCTACGAACGCAAGTTAAACAACGACCTCGCTTTGCTGGTAAAAGAGGCGAAGCGCTTCAGCCAGAAAGGGGAAACGGAGACAGCCTACGAGGCAGGCTGCCTTGGGTATGTAATCCGGCGGGCGTTTGAGAAAGCGGGGATAACCTGCCATGTGCTGCCGGCAATCAGCGTGCCTAACGACGCCGACGAGGCCACGCGGGATCTGCTGCGGCGCCGGGAGGATGCGAGCGAAGACGTAAGGAGGGCCATCATATCAGTGGATTTATAGAAAAACAGAGTAAAACAAATTAAACCATTGACAAATAAACTATACTGGAATACGTTATAATATAGAAAGCAATAACGAAATAAGCAGTTTCAAATCCTCCCTGGGGAAATTACGCAAAACAGCCGGAAATACACACGCTAAAGATACAATTCCCAAAAGCGATAAAATCAGTGTTTCATGGTTACCTATATATTTATTGATAAAACGTTTTGGGGTAAATTGTTAAGGAACAGCTTTTCCAATGATCCGATATCTTGTATATCCGTATTTTCAATCATATTCCCTTCATGCAATAAAATACAATGGTCTACAAAATCATTTAAAAACTCGATGACATGGCTGGAAAGCAGTATCGTGATGTTTTTTTTGTTTTTATAGTGCCTGAGGAGGGTTTTTATTTTCATATTAGAAATTATATCCAGGCTGTCATTCGGCTCGTCCCAGATAATCGTATCAATTTCACCAATCAGGCCAACGACTATCTGCGCCTTCTTTTTCATTCCGTCAGAACAATCGCCGAATCTTTTGTGCAAAAATGAACCAATTTCAAAATAACGTATTAACTCGTTTGTTTCCGGTGATAATTTATTTACTCCGGTTCTTAAAATTGTCGACAACTCAATATTCTCCAAACAAGTTAATTGTGGATATAAAAAATCGTCAGATGGAAGGAAAGCAATTTTTCTGCGATGCGGCAGAAAATTTTTAGCCTCGGTTGTCTTAACATTATCGTGAGAGACAAACCCGGATGTTGGAATATACAGACCTTCGATACAATTTAATAATGTCGTTTTTCCGGAGCCGTTGTTACCAATAATTCCATAAATAATTCCGGGCGAAAATTGAAGGTTAATGTCCTTTATGCCGGAATTGGCGTCAAACAATTTTGTAAGATGTTCACATATTATCATAATAAAGACCATTCCCCGTATTCATTATTCGCTTTTACAAATGCAGCGATAAGCGGTATTACCAAAATCGGCAACAAACCAACCGGCAATGTGCTAATCCATACGGTAAATGCGGTAATAAGCAATAATGATATTCCCTTTACAAACATATTGCCGGTTGTAAAGGCGATAAATACCGACAGGCAGAACAACATAACTATACAATATAAATATTTGAACAACAGCAGCATGTTAATTTTAGCGCCGATGAGAACAAAGAACAGGAACATTAGACTAAAAACTGCGATAAGGAAAAGCATAGTTCTTTTTATATGATAACTAAAAGTATTCGGAGAAATTATCGCTTGAAATTTCCAATTAATATTCGTTATGGAGTCGGTAATTCCCATGAATCCTACGGACAAGATGATTGTCAATCCAATAAAAAATATTAATGGGTTTTCTAATTCATAAAGTAGATTACCGCCTTTAGTTATTTCAATTGAAATAACTAAAACCAGAGCAATACATAATACTGTTATTGTAAAAAAGTCACGGGTTACATAATCAAATACCGCGCTTTTTATCAATGGGTTAATTCTCATCCTTTTTATTTCGTTGTGAACTGTTTTTTGTATCTTAATACTGTTTCTAAAGTACATTAATGAAAAGGACAGTACAAGAGAAATAACAGTCGCTGTTAGAGTTATGGCGAAATATTTTTTATTACTAACAAAATAGAATACGATAAAATTGAAAGCAGACAGCCATATATTATTTATGAAGGCTTGTTTAATAAGGAATATTATACAAATATAATTATTTTGCACATTGCTTTTTGAATATTGTATCAGGACCGGTATCGCGTCATAACCTTTCAGCGATTTAATCAATGAAACAAGCACAAGAAATGGCGTTATTATTACCATTGTTTGTATATCCGGCCTTAGTACAATATTTTTACTTATAATTGCGTATATAAAAGAAGCGATAATAATCGCAGCCCAAACAATTAACACCGGAAAAGATTTAAAGAGTTTTAACAATCTCTTTATTGTGATTCTTATGCAGAATAACAATAATTCCATGAGCTGTTATTATATTTGATATTCCTGCAGCTGTCAACGTAACAAAGAACAATTATGTACATCTTTTCAGTTCTTTTTGTTGAAATGATGAAAATTGTTAATTTTTTATCTGCCAAATATGCTATCATTTTAATCAAAAAGGAGCGTCTATGTCTGTAAAATTCAGGCGATATAAATTATTGGCCGATTTTGAAAAAGTCAATAAATACCTGGCTGATGTTTACAATATGGAAACATTAAACGGTTATTTACTTCCTCAGTATTTTGAGTATGCGCATACTCATCCGTTATTTAACTTTAAATCTGCGCATAGGTTTGGTTTATGGGAAGATGAAAATGAGCTTGTCGGAATCGCTTGTTATGATATGTATCCCGGGGAGTGTTTTATAAGCGTAAAAAACAGCTATAATTCATTATTGCCTGATATGATAAGTTACTCAGAAGAATATTTATCCGAAAAAGATAATAATAAAACATCTTTGGCAATATCGATCATTGATAAAGAAATTGGAAAGAAAGAATTATTGGAAAAGTCAGGTTACATAAAAACCCGCTCTGAACCGGTAACTGTATTTCAATATGATAATCCATTCCCTCATCAGATTCTTCCCGAAGGGTTTTCTGTTATTTCATTGGAAGACGAAAATGATTTAAAAAAAATCAACGATTGTTTATGGTACGGGTTTAATCACGGCCCCGAACCGGATCCGGATAATGATATAGACGGCCGGATGTTAATGCAAAGCGGCCCAAATTTCCGAAAAGACTTAACTACAATAATAAAAGCGCCAAACGGCGAATATGCATGTTTCGCCGGAATGTGGCTCGACAAACAAAACAGCTATGCGTATCTGGAACCGTTGGCGACGGCGCCAAAATACCGGCGTATGGGGCTGGCTACAGCCGCGCTGGTTGAGGGAATGAAAAAGACAAAAGAGTTAGGCGCAAAATATTGCTTTGGCGGAACGGGAGAATTTTATAAAAGCATAGGTTTTAACGCAATTGCAAACCGTGAATTATGGAAAAAAGAGTATTGAAGCTCTCTGAAACCTGCCTGTGCATCGGCCCAGGTTACTTTGCGTGTATACAGGCTGTTACTTTGACGGCTATTCCAGTTTGTGGAATGTTAATTCTATGTCATCAATATATTCAATAACAAGTGTATCTCCATCAATCACTCCTGTAAATATTTCCCATTCATCAAAATCCATAACAACGTTAGAGCCGTTTACCAAGTACTCTCCCTCGTAATGCTCCCAATCTTCTTCATCATCATCTTCAGCTTTTATCTCAATCGTACAGTAGGAAGCGTCGATAAAATCTAAGGTGTATATGACGTCATCTTCATCCGTCGCTTCCCAGGTGGTTCCCTGGAGGACGTTGCTGGGTTGGGGCGTCGGTGTAACACCGCCGCCGTCGTCAGAACCGTCAAGCACCCACTTGAGACTGCCAGGATTGGCAAGAGAAATGGTCCTGATCTCTTCGCGGGTCTTGCTGCTTTCGTTAAAAGATGATTGTATTTTCACATATACTGTGTTCCAACCCTCTTTTAACGCAAGGCTAAAAGCTTTGGTAGTACTAATCTCGGTAATATCACTCCACCAATTTTCATCGTTGGTTTTTGTTGTTTCTATTCCGCTCATGGTAACGTCTCTATCAACATAAAGATATGTCACCATCTCCCGAGTCCCGCTCCTTGGGCCAACCATGGTGGCGTTTCCTCGAACCAATCTTTGGCGGCCGTCTGAGCTTTCGATAGAAAGATATTCCAATTCGAATCCTTTTGCGCTGCTTGGACTAAACGTTATATCATCACCATCATTAACATTAACCAAGGATGTAGGCGTTCCCAGCGTAATGCTGAGCTGCCCGTTTTTGATTGTTCCTTTTTCGGTCATGCCATCCACGGAAACAGTAAGGTCACCTTCCTTTTTATATGCTTCGAAAGTGACTGATGGAGGATCCTGGTTCTCTTTCGCCACATAGACCTGACCGGAAAGTATCAGTGTTTTTATACCGGCGCTTGGACCGCCTTTGTCTTCGTCTTTTTTGCCGCCGATGTCGAAGCCGTCGCAGGCCGCTAAAGAAAATCCGAATACCGCAACAAGGGCGATAAACCCTGCCGTCCTAAGGATGGCTTTCGCTTTTTGTATATTTTTTAGTTTTATTGTGTTCTTCATGGAGAACTCCTTCGGTTTTTAGTCCGCACATTGATATATTAAAAAGATATAAAAGACATTCTTCCTTATATTAAAGTAGTCTCGGTTACCGTTGCAAGGCCTCGCCATGCGAAGATCTTCAGAATTACCGGAAATTTTTTTCGTGACTGTCACCTGGCGTGTACGTGTTACTGTTGAATAAGGCTGTTTGTAATTCCACCGACTTCCAAACTGCCAAGGTTTCTTGTTGCCTGCTTAAAATTGTTAACAATATAATATCCATCATATGGAATAAGTCCCGCAAACCATTTTAAATCTTTCACAACTTTAGCATACCTTGTGCTCGCAGCCGTGTCCCCGCTGTTGCTTAAAATAACCGTCAAAACCTTGAAGTCCTTTTGTGAAGTTTTGGCATCTGGAACCCTTGCCCCATTAAGGTTTATGAGATCATCAATTGTATATGAGGTTTTGCCGGTTGCTTTAAAATACCCTTTAAAAGACGTTTTGTTAGTTATGGGGTCAACGTTAAATTTGGAGTCAAAACTCAAGCCGGTATAAATATCCAGACTGAAATCTTTAGGAAGCTGGTCCGCTCCTATCATACCCATAAGGTAAAGTTCAATGTCCGAATATGGAATACCGTTACCACCATTGGCATTGATTCCAAATCCCCTCGTGTAAGCTCCGTCCTTGGTAGTGTCGTAAATGCTGCCTTGATATTCGATGGCGCCATTGGAATCGGGAGGCGAGACTTCCCGGACATACTTAAACCCGCCCAACTGACCGCCGGCGTTGCTTACGCCCCAGTGGCCGCTATAGGACTCATCTCCATCTTCACCCGGAATAAAGGTAGGGCAAATATAAGCGCCCCAATTATGGGCCAACTCATGAAGAGTCGGTCCAGCTTCAATTGCATCATGTATGGGGAAATACATTAAAGACTTTAATTTTCCGGCAGAGCCATAAGAAGAAGTCCAATCATACTTCCCTCTGCCTAATCCATTAACACTGTTGCTTACACCGTAGTTTCTCCCCATAAATCCCAACGCACTGAGGACAGGATCGTTTTCTTCAGCTTCTTCATAGTTTAAGACAAAAAAGATAAAGTCAAAATCATCCTTGAATTTTGCATAGACCTTCTTCGATATCTCTTTAAGTACATCACCACAGTTTGACCGGTTAGTAACGTTGGCCCATTGCGTTGCGTCCAGTCTGGCTTCAATGGCAAAATCCCTATAGTCAGCGTTTTCCAGCAGGTAAAGCCCATTGCCAAGATCGTTGCCCGGGCTGCCAACTGATATTGATATTGGGAAATCCTTAGTGTAGTCGGTTCCTGCCGCTGTGCCGTTTGTTATGGTCGCCCTGACTGTTGCCGTTCCAGCCGCCGTTGTAGTCAGGGTGTTCCCGCTGACAGTTGCGCCGGTGGTTCCCGCGTTTTGAAGCGACCATACGATGGTCCTGTTGGTCGCGTTGGCGGGCTCAACGGTTCCTGTAAGGGTAAGAGTCCCCACCGTTCCGCTTGCCGGCACGCCTGTGATGCCGGTTACCGCCAGAAAGACGTTGGCAGGCGTAAGGGCGCCCGGGGCAGGTACAGTACCGCCTCCGTCAACAGGAATGGTTTGGGTGCTGCTGGTGATGCCGGTGATCACGATGCCTATGACTGTAACTTCTAAGGTCGCCGATGCGTTAGAAGAGGGTGCGAGGGTAAACTTGTTGTCGGAAAAGCTTTTTACCGTTCCCGTGGATTTATTAGTCTCACCCGCCATTGAGATGATCAGTGTGTAGGAATCGCCTCCTGCCGGGGTGAACTGAACCGCGGCCTTGTCGGTTCGGGTGATTGTCAGTATGTAATCCGTGCCGTCCGAGTTGGAGCAGTGGTACACCGCCGGCTCATAAATGGTCGGGGTTTTACCAAAGAGATCGTCGCAGGCGGCGAAAGAAAACCCGAATACCGCAACAAGGGCGGCAAACCCTGCCATCCTATAGATGGTCTTCGCCCTCACGATGTTTTTTAGTTTGATTGTGTTCTTCATAGAGAACTCCCATAGGGCTTTAGTCCACACATTGGAATGTGTTACTAATCATCTTCCCTCGTCCATGTTTCACTGTTGTTTGTTCTAATATATGTTCCAATACCTTCGGCAAGGTACTTCGTGCGCAAGTTTCCGGGGAATGCATTTTCGCTAAAACTGGTAATCGTACTACCATTAAACGTTACGGTTGTAAGTTTGGAACAGCCGGAAAAAGCATAATTTCCAATGTTGGTAACGCTGTTCCCTATGGTTACGTCGGTAAGACCGGTGCAACCATAAAAAGCCCCTTGTTCAATGGTGGTAACGCTATCAGGTATGATTACGCCGGTAAGCTTAGTGCAACCGTAAAAAGCAAATTCACCAATGTTTTTAACGCTGTTCCCTATGGTTACACTGGTAAGATCGGTGCAACCGTAAAAAGCCCCTTGCCCAATAGTGGTAACGCTGTTCGGTATGGTTACGTTGGTTAAGGCGGTGCAGCCGGAAAAAGCCCCTTGCCCAATAGTGGTAACGCTGTTCGGTATGGTTACGTTGGTTAAGGCGGTGCAACCGGAAAAAACCCTATTTCCAATGGTTTTAACGCTGTTCCCTATGGTTACGCCGGTAAGGACGGTGCAGCCGGAAAAAGCCCCTTCTTCAATGCCGGTAACGCTATCCGGTATTGTTACGTCGGTAAGCTTGATGCAACCGGAAAAAGCATATTCACCAATGGTTTTAACGCTGTTCCCTATGGTTACGCCGGTAAGACCGGTGCAACCATAAAAAGCCCCGTCTCCAATGCTGGTAACGCTGTTCGGTATGGTTACGTTGGTTAAGGCGGTGCAACCGTAAAAAGCCGCAAATCCAATGCTTTCAACACTGTCCGGTATGGTTACACTGGTAAGCTTGGTGCAACCGTAAAAAGCCGCAAATCCAATGCTTTTAACGGTGTTCGGTATGCCAAAAGTACTGCCTGTTTTCCCACCAGGATAACAAATTAAAGTAGTTTTCTCATAGTCATACAAAACACCGTCATCAGCGAAAAACTTGGTATTACCTGAAGCCACATTTATCGCAGTAAGCTTGGTACAGCCGGCAAAAGCCCCTTCTCCAATGCTGGTAACGCTGTTTGGTATGTCAAAAGAGCCTGTTTTACCGCCAGGGTAACAAATAAGGGTAGTTTTGCCCTTGTTATACAAAACACCGCTATCAGAAATATAATTGTTATTGCCTGAAGCCACATTTACCGCCGTAAGGTTGGTACAATCGGAAAAAGCCCCAGGGTTAACGTTGGTAACGCTTTTGGGTATGGTTATGCCGGTAAGGGTTGTGCAACTGGTAATATTCTTAATTTCGGTAAAGGTACTGCCTGAAAAGTCAAGGTTGACGTATATGTTGTCGTTGTTCTTAAGCGCAGATCTTAATCTATAACTACCACTCTCCCAAGAACTAGTGTTGATGTTCAAAGCAACGTTATAGGCGGTGGGTGGTGTGTTCTCTGGCTGTGCGCTCAGCCAGGTTTCAAAAGCGTCAACAGTGGTAAAGGTTTGATTTGTGCCGCCGCTTGCAATGCCGATGCTAAAGTCCTGGGTGTAGGCCGTGGTTGCGGTTTGGCCGTTGGCGATGGTTGCCGTAACCGTAACCGTGCCGGCTGAGGTAGTTGAAAGGATGTTCCCGCTGATGGTTGCGCCGGTGGTTCCCGCGCTCTTTACCGACCACACGATAGTCTTGTTGGTTGCGTTATCGGGCGCTACGGTTCCTGTAAGGGTGATGGTTGCGCCCGCCGTTCCGTTTGTCGGCACGCCTGTGATACCGGTTACAGCCACAAAGGTGCTTGCTATGGCAATGGTAAAGTCCTGGGTGTAGGGCGTGGTTGCGGTCTGGCCGTTGGCGATGGTTCCCGTAACCGTAACCGTGCCGGCTGAGGTAGCTGAAAGAGTGTTCCCGCTGATGGTTGCGCCTGTTCCGCTCTTTACCGACCACACGATAGTCTTGTTGGTTGCGTTATCGGGCGCTACGATTCCTGAAAGGGTAATGGGAGTGTTCACGAGACCGCCGCTTGGAACGCCCGAAATTCCTGTTACCGCCACAAAGGTGCTTGCTATGACAATGCTAAAGTCTTGGGTATAGTCCGTAGTTGCGTCCTTGCCTTTGGCGATGGTTGCCGTAACCGTAACCGTGCCGGCTGACGTAGTTGAAAGGGTGTTCCCGCTGATGGTTGCGCCTGTTCCGCTCTTTACCGTCCACACGATAGTCTTGTTGGTTGCGTTATCGGGCGCCACGATTCCTGTAAGGGTGATGGGAGTGTTCACGAGCGCGCCGCTTGGAACGCCTGAAATTCCTGTTACCGGCACGATGGCGTTGGCAGGCTTAAGCACACCCGGGGTAGGTACAGTACCGCCATCAACAGGAATGGTTGTGCCGCTGCTTGTGATGCTGGTGATCACGATGCCGCTGACTGTAACGTCAAAGGTCGCCGATGCGCCGGAAGAGTGTGTGAGGGTAAACGTGTCGTTGGAAAAGCTTTTTACCGTTCCTGTGGATTTTTTGGTCCCGCTCGCCATTGAGATGGTCAGTGTGTAGGAATCGCCAGCTGCCGGGGTGAACTGAACCGCGGCCTTGTCGGTTCTGGTGATTGCCAGTATGTAATCAGTGCCGTCCGAGTTGGAGCAGTGGTACACCTTCGGCTCATATTCGGTCGGGGTTTTACCAAAGAGATCGTCGCAGGCGGCGAAAGAGAGGAGGAGCGCCGCCAGCATGGTGATTGTTCCTAATGTATTGAACAGTTTTTTCATATAAAATACCCCTTTGCGTTTTACGCATTAAAAATATAAAAAGCCGGTATAGGCGTATAATTGCCTGCCGCCGGCGTAAGTACTGTCGCTCGTCGTTGGTTTATATTATCGGAAGATTGGAGTTTTTTTCAAGATATTCTATTTACCAAACCCTCACATTCCCTTCCGGTTTTGTAACTTTGACATCTTCGCCTGAGGGTTCTATGACAAAAAGCCCCTTTTTTAGGGCATAGTTTTTGGTGTTTTCGTCTGTAATGAAAGCCGCCATAGCGCCCATGAATTGTCTTTTGTCGCCGTGTTCGCCGGCGTATTTTTGTATTTTTTCCATGCGTACAAGGTGATCTTCTATGTCCGATTGCCTTAACGTTGTTTTTACTTCTACCGCAATCGCCTGTTCGCCGTTTTCAAGCATACCGTCAATTTGGGCGTAGACACCGTCCGTATAACTATAACTGGCTACTCGATGAAAATTGTAGCCAAATTTTTTAAATTTTTTGGGCAGGCCGGGGATTAACAGACGTTCGACTATAGAGCCTAATGAGTTGTTAAGGCCGCCGATATTTTTTTGAGTTTCCCGTATGGCTTTCCATGCTTCTTCCTGGGATTTTAATAAATCGTCCAACGTAACCTTTTTGGCGGTTTTTTTAACCGTCTTTTTGACTGGTTTTTTCACGGATGCTTTTGCCGGCATATTTTTCCTCGCTTAAAATTGTATGAAAATAATCTGTTTCTGTAAAGAAGAATCCAAATATTGACACACCCTATTACTGCACGGGGATGCAGTTTGCTTTGGTTTTTTAGAAAAAAAGGCGGGTGTAAAAACCCGCCTTTTTTCGTGACTGTCACCCGGCGTGTACTTCGTGACACCTGTCGTTATTCCATACCTTCAACCCAAATGCCCAAATAAACGGCGACTGCGGTTATCCGGTTCCCTTCAGAACTATCCTTAAAAGCGTCGTCATACCATTCGCAACTGAAGTTTATACACAGTATGCCGTCATTGATTTCCGTCTTTTTATCTTGTTCCTCCTCGTAAAAATCCACGCGCCAAGGCTTACCAACTCCATCTATTAAGTCTCGGCAGCCTGGTTTACCACTATACCGAGTGTTCACTTTATAAGCTATCTCTATTTCCCGTACTATCTGCGCAATATAGTCATCCGAGCGCGCGGGGACGTTGGTTTTGGTATACTCGATGGCCGCGACCTTGTATCCATTCGCCGTGGTACGGGTTTGTCCGTGGCCGGATACTTCGGCTGTGATCGTTGCGCCCTTGTCGGCAGCCGTCACATTATAAAAATAGTTTGTTTCTTCGGAGATGACGGCGCCATTCCTAAGCCACTTTACGCTGAAACCGGAATTACTGTAGGGTGTATCACCCCACTCATTACCGTCGAATTTAACCGTCACGTATAGCGTTTCGTAAAATTTCCCTTGATAGTCGTTATAAAATACACTCGTTTGTAGCTCGGCCGTATATGGTGGCATTTGGACTATAATTGCGGGCGCTGATTCCTTGGTTAAGGTTCCGCATTTTACTTCAACGGCGATCTTTTTGCCGGCTTTTTCGATATCCAGATAAAGCTCATTTCTTGTTTCATATTCATCGAAAACACCGTCAATCTTCCATTTGTACGTGGTTTGGCCGCCAAAGTTTTTCACGACGTCCGCGTGCAGCGTGTTGCCGACTTTCGCATCTCCGAGAATCTCGACCGTCATCGCCGGCGTCCCCGTCGAACCTGCGGGAGTAATGTCCAAATACAAAAAATCGGCGGTTAAGATCGCGGCGTTCCAGCCGGTCGCCTCCTCCACGTCCAAGTAAACTTTACATTTTCCATTAACAGGAGGACTGCTATCGTCGCCGTATTTTACAGTTACGCGTCCCGGTGAGCTTTCGCGGTTGTCTTTGCTTTTCCGCTCTACGGTAACCGTCTTTTTATTGCCGTCATAGATATGTGTGCCCCATCCACTGATGTCGTAGTGGCCGACTTCGGGGGTTTTGTTGTCATTAATAACCAGCGTACCCGCGGATAAGCCTGTCGCGGCCTTCCAGCCGGTTGCCTCCGCAACGTCAAAGGTAACGGCATATTCTGAGCCTACCGTACCATTCTCGGGAAACTTATCACTTTTTGGATAATTTGTATCTTCTATCCCGGTGTACCAGATCTTTATTTTGCCGGTAGACCTGCCCTCCATGGGCGTTATGGTTACGGCTTTAACTTTGCCCGCCGTCTGAGTCAGGTTGGAAATGATAAAATCGCCGGCAACGGGGATCGGGATGCCAACGATCAGCGTACCGGCGTATAAACCGGACGCGGCGTTCCAGCCGCTTGCCGCCGCCACGTCAAAGGTAACGACGTAAGCCCCGTCATTCTGGGGGATCGTGATGCTTTTTGCCGAGCCGCCCGTCCCTTCATAGTAGATGGTTCTTGCGCCGCCAGACTTGCCCGCCTTGGGCGTTATGGTTACGGCGGTAACATTGTTTGACGATTGCTTCAGGTTGCCGATGTCATAATCGCCTGCGACAGGGGTCTGGTCTTGGGGTTTGTCGTTGAACAATTCGCAAGCCGCCATTGTGCACGCGATTATCGCGATAATTGAAACAATTCCGAATAGTTTTTTCAGGTTTTTCATATAAAGCTCCTCAGAGGAAGAGAATAATTACCCACCTATGGCGGATAAAATGTCGCTTACAGTTGGTTTATATTATCGGAAGATTGGAGATTTTTCAAGATGTTTTTTATCGATGCGGGACCTGCCCCTAATGAATATCCGATCTGGCTTTTTTTTCTTATTCGTGCCAAATTTAAGCCGTGGAGCGAATATGCGTAATTTAGTTACCATTCAAAAGGTTAAAGAGATCAACGGTATTGCTGATTCGGACTTTCTTGAACTTGCCCGCGTTATGGGCTGGCAATGCGTTGTCAAGAAAGGGGAGTTCAGAGCGGGAGAATTGGGCGTATATTTTGAAGTGGACAGTTTTTTGCCTGTCCAGGAGCGTTATGAATTTTTGCGCAATTCATCGTATCGCGACAATGTAGACAACGGCAAAGGTTTCCGTATAAGAACCGTTAAAATGCGCGGGCAGCTTTCCCAGGGTCTGCTTCTGCCGCTTGCGCAGTTCCCTGAATTAAAAGGTATGGGCGAGGGCGACGATGTTACGGAAAGATTGGGCGTGAAAAAATGGTATATTCCGGAAACATCGACGCCTGGCGGGACTATCATTGGAGAGCGGCCGAACGGTATTCCGGCTTCCGATGAAATCCGTATTCAATCCGCTTTGGAATTGCTGGATCAGTTGAAAGGAAAGCCCTACTACATCACCACAAAAATGGACGGAACGTCGGGAATTGTGTATTTCATTGACGGAAAAATCGGGTGCTGCAGCAGGAACATGGAGATAAAAGACGAGGAAGGCGCGCTTTATTGGGCGCCGGTTTATAAATACGGCCTAAAAGAGAAATTGGCAAAGTACGGAAAAAACATTGTCATTACCGGGGAAATTTGCGGTCCCGGAATACAGAAAAACAAACTGCGGCTGCCCTCAATTGAGTGGTATGTGTTTGATGTAAAGGACTGGGATGCGGGCAGGTATTTTCCGTATGAGAAAGCCCTTGATATCTGCGCGGAACTTGGGCTTGGCTTTGTCCCCCTGGAAGAACGCGGGGACTCTTTTGCCTATACGCTTGAAGAATTACTGGAAAAGGCAAAGGGGAAATATCCCAGTACTCTTGATAAAGAAGGCATTGTGGTACGCGATCTTATGTCCCCAAAGACTGTTTCATTCAAGGTGCTTAATAACGATGCATTGCTGAAAGAAAAAGAATAGAGGATGCTCTTCGCGCTATTTACCCTCTGTTATTTGTTCCAGATGCGCCTGGAAGTGCCGCAGTACAGGCGGCTCCCAGGTAATCCTGTAACCCTTTATCTTGTCAGCGCGCTTTTTAATTTCGATTAACGCCTCGGCGATAAGATCAAAATGCGCCTGGGTGTAAACACGGCGGGGCACGGCAAGGCGGGTGAACTCGAAGGTCGATTTAAGCTGTTTGCCGGTATCCGGATCGTTGCCTAGCATGTACGAGCCGATGTCGCACGAGCGGACGCCCGCTTCCTTGTAAAGCTCAATCGCCAGCGCCTGAGCCGGGAATTCGTTATATGGAATGTGCGGGAACATCGATCTCGCGTCAACAAAAACGCCGTGGCCTCCGGCCGGCGCCTGGTAGATGATCTTCGCGTCATCCAAAAGGCTTGCCAGGTATTCCACCTGCCCGATTCTGTACTCAAGAAAATCCTCGTTTATGCCCTCGTAAAGACCGATGGCAAGCGCCTCAAGGTCGCGGCCCGACAGCCCGCCGTAGGAAATAAAACCCTCAAAGCTTATCGTCCTTTCCTTGCAGCCCTGAAAAAGAGCGGCGTCTTCCTTAACGCCCACAAGACCGCCCATGTTGATTATCGCGTCTTTTTTTGCCGAAAGGGCAAATAAATCCCCGTAACTGAAAACCTCGCGGACAATTTCCTTTATGCTCTTGTTGGCGTAACCTTCCTCACGGCGCTTAATAAAGTAAGCGTTTTCAGCGAAACGCGCCGCGTCTATGCAGAGCTTTATTCCGTGCTTTTTGCAGATCTCCGATGTCTCCCTTATGTTTGCCACCGAAACAGGCTGGCCTCCGGCGGAATTGTTTGTAATGGTCATAATGACTACGCCGATGTTTTTGGCGCCGTACTCATTTATAAGCTCTTGCAGTTTCTTGACATCCATGTTGCCTTTGAAGGGGAGCCTTACAGTGGGGTCTTCGGCTTCTTTTATGTTGCAGTCAATCGCGCGGCCTCCCGCAAGCTCAACATGGGCGCGCGTCGTGTCAAAATGCATGTTCGATATCGAATACTTTCCCTTTTCGAGCAATAGGCCGTAAATAACCTTTTCCGCGGCCCTTCCCTGATGAACAGGCTGAATGTACTTATAGCCGAAAATATCCTGGCCTGCTTCTACGAGTTTGAAGTAGCTCCTGCCGCCGGCGTAAGCCTCGTCGCCGACCATAACGCCGGCCCACTGTTCCTGGCTCATCGCGTTTGTGCCGGAATCGGTCAACAGGTCGATGTACACGTCATCACTGCGCAGGTTAAAAAGGTTATACTTGGCCTCCTTAATCTTTGCGGAGCGCTCCTCTCCCGAAAGCATTTTGATTGTCTCGACCATCTTGATTCTGAACGGCTCAGGTTTATATTTAATAGCCATAAGTATCTCCTGTAATAATAATATACTAAATATCTTCCATAAAAAGTATAAACCCTGTTTGCGGATTTGCAATAGGGTTTTCTAACATTGCGCTTTTATGGTAGATTTTCTCCATGAAGCATTTGCCGGGAATAGGTATTTTCATTTTATCAACTTGCTTCCTTTTAACGTTAGCGGCGTGCATAGCGCCAAAACAGCAAGGCGGACAAAAAATGGACAGTACCCAGGACACAAAATCATCCGGCGAGATAACATTCACAGCCAACAGCGGCGGAAACAAGCCCCTGAACGGTTCGCCCTACGGCTACGAAATATGGACACAGGGCGGGAGCAATAACAAGCTTATCTGGTTTGGGCCGGATCAGAGAGGCGGCGCGGCTTTCAGAGCCGAGTGGAACAACCCCAATGATTTTTTGGGCCGCGTGGGTTTTTACTGGGGCAACGGCGGAAAATTCACCGAATACAAAAATATGTACGCGGATTTTGACTATACAAGGTCGGGACGCAATACCGCCGGTAATTATTCTTATATAGGGATTTACGGCTGGGCAAGGAATCAAAACGCCGCAAAAGATGAAGACAAATTAATTGAGTATTATATTGTGGAAGATTGGTTCGGCAATCTATGGCAGGAAGACACTTCCCCTATTACCACCAGCACAACAAGCGGCTCAGTCCTGGGCAGTTTCACGGTAGACGGCGCGGTATATAATGTCGTCAGAAATGTAAGAATCCAGCAGCCTTCGATAGACGGAACCAAAACATTCGTCCAATATTTCAGCATACGCCAAACGCCGCGCCGGAGCGGAACAATTTCCATTACCGAACACTTCAAACAATGGGAGAGCATGGGTTTACAGCTCGGCAACATGTACGAGGCAAAGTTTCTTGTTGAAGCCGGCGGCGGCACAGGATGGCTGGAATTTTCGTATCTTAAATTATCGATGGAAGACCGCTGATATAAAATGATTAAAAATGTTCATTCCCGTTTCTGAAAATTCGCTAAGCTCCTCTTATAAGGAATGATTATGCTTTACACACAGGGAAAAACGGATTGCAGGCCAAGTGAAGTTGGCTATAATGAACAGCGGCTTGAGGTGCTGAACAACCACCTGCAGCGCGTCATTGATGACGGTGAAATCCAATGCGCTGCCTACTGTGTATCCCGCAAAGGCAAAGTTTTCGCGCACGGCGCGGTCGGGAAAAAGTCGTTCCGCAAGGATGACAATACTCCGGTTCAGCCGGATTCAATCCGGTACATAGCCTCAATTACCAAGGTATTTACCGCCGTGGCAATAATGAAACTGGTCGAAGACGGCTTTACGCGGCTGGATATACCTGTGGGCGAAATCCTGCCGCAGTTCAACACGCCGCCGTATAACGGCGTTACGTTGTTTCAGCTTTTAACGCACACCTCGGGAATGCACACAGACGACGGATGTTTTGATAACAAGTACCAGTCCAGTTACTGGAAAATGATTGATGACGCCTACAAACTTTGCGGCCCTTCCAAGAAAAACAAATTTGACTGGTTAGCCGCGGCCTTAAGCACAATAGGCAATGGCTTCCGCATCAAGCCGGACACAGAGTGGGCTTATTGCAGTTTTGGCTTTGTTGTTCTGGGCGCTGTTATCGAAAAATTGACGGGTATTCACGCTCATAAATATATCGAAGACAATATCTGCATACCGCTAGGAATGAAGGACACTGTATTTGACATAACAGCCGAAATGGCAAAACGTTATATCGTCTCGGACGAGAGATTGGAAAAATATATTAACAATGTGATAAACGGTACAGCCCGCGAAGAAAACGGCCCCTGGGGGAAATTTAAAATTCCCTCGACTGCGGGCGGCTTGAATTCGACAGTTTACGACCTTAGCCGTTTTGGGAATATGATGCTTTCTGGCGGTACGTTGAACGGCGCGCGTGTCCTTGGCAGAAAAGCCGTGGAAAAAATGACAACGGTCGCCGCCGCCCTCCCGAACTATTGCTGGAACTCGAAAGAAAAAGAACGGTACTACGGCGTAGGCTTTGATATGCGTAACGGCCCCGCTTTTACCTTTTCCCAGGGTACTTTCATGCACGAAGGTTCGAGGGCGTGTTCGCTGTATATCGATCCGAAAGAAGAACTTGTCGCGGCCTGGATTGTCCCCTTCGCGAAAGAAGGCTGGTTTTCACGCGCGCTTTTCAACGTACAAAACATTATTTGGTCGGGTTTGGTATAGGGAAAAAACTTACACACTGCTGCTATGCATTATCGACTGCGTAAAATATAGAAGTAAACACTTATAGATCTATTTAATGCCGAACAATTACAATAAGGACATTTCACATAATGAGAATCAAAGCTACGAAGGCATCTTAGGCACTTTATCTTTTCCGCCGGCTCATTGTCAACAAAGTTGCCCGAGGGCTTTTTCTTATTCTTTAGGCGAAATAAATAATCCAAAATTCCAAACATACAGGCTCCCAATAAATTTGTATGCAATAATGATTAATATAATGAAGGCGGCAAATGATTATATCAACTTTAGGGTTGATTTTGAGTTGATTTGGGGTTGAATTATAGGTAATTTGGAAGTATACCCATGAAAAAGAGACGAGAGGGCGGCCATACTGGAAACGCCTGTAGTTTTATAAATATGTATTAAATGTGTTTTCACTGTACTGACAGAAATATTGAGGGCGGCGGATAGTTGTTTATGCCTGAAATTACCGGCGAGTATCGCTTCAATAACTTCCAATTCGCGCCTGCTCAAAAGCTGAATGAACGGCGAATATTTATCATCTTTTTTGGCCCGCAATGATAAAGGGCTTTCTGTTACATTTAAATCGGCCGTCAAATTAACTGTAGTCAATCGCGTATACAGATAAAATAAAAACAGCATTATTATCAAAAATAATGTGCTTATAAAGACGGATGTTAAAAAAGACATAGACATTAAATTCAGTATATCTTCATACAATGCGAGAATTGCCAAAGGGAATAAAACGAACAGCGAGTTGAAAATCATATAAAGCCCAGGAGGCGGCTTTATTACGGTTTTACGCAGCCAATGTGCGGCAAAAAGACAGCAGACAGCAATGACAATATTATTTAAAAAAATACCGCTGTAATATATGTTAGGGTTTTTCTGGAAAAATTCCATGTAACTTTGCGAATTAATAAAAGGTGAAACTACAAAAAATATAAAATGGCTGATAGGCAAATACGTTAAATTAATGATACCAAAAGCAAATGAAGCTGAGATAAGCGCCTTTAAACGATTGTTACCTAACAGTACGAAGGCAAGCAGATAAAGCGAGATATGAATAACAGTAATATCAATTAATGCAGGGGGATTTCCTCGGTCTAAAATAAAAAATCTCTGCCATAACAGGGAAAGGGGACGGCAAAGTATTACCGCCGCCAAAAGAGCAGCAGACCTCCGGCGAGAATCGGGTTTATTCAGCTTGTAAAAAAGACGGTAAAACCCTATAGAACTGATTAATCCAAGAAAAAAACTTAAAATTCCTTAACTCCTTTTATACACCGTTAATGCCCGGGATAAAAATGTGTTATATGTATAACATATTTTATTTCTCCTGTCAAGACTTTTTTCATTAATTCCCAAATAATTTTTCTATTGCCTTACTGCCGATTTTATAAGATAATTGTATTGAATTATGCGAATTACACAGAAAACAATCGCTCGGGACCTTGGTGTCTCTTTTATGACCGTAAGCAGGGTTTTTAATAATTCAGGCTATGTATCAAAAGAGCTAAGAAAGCGTATTCTTGATTACGCAAAAAAAAACAGGTATGAACCTCAACGCGCTTCACAGGTTCTGGTACGGAATACTGTCAGGAACATAGCTGTGTTTTCGTCAACTTTTCCGGAATATTTCTGGGACGACGTAAAAAAAGGGGTTCTTCAGGCGGCGGAGCAAGTAAAATTTTTTAATTATGAAGTTCATTATCACAGGGTACCGGATTTTGACAGTAAAAAATACCGCTCTCTCCTTTCCAGGGAAATAAAAAACGGTCTTGAGGCGGCGGCTTTTGTCTGTCAGGACATTTTTGACATGAGCAGTATTATAGGTATGGTGGAAAGAGAAAATATACCTTATTTACTGTACAATGTTGACGCCGCAGACACAGGAAGGCTCTGTTATATCGGTACGGATTACCGTTCAGGAGGCCGCCTGGCGGCTAATTTTATAGGCAAGGCACTGGAACTGAAACAAGCGGGCATGGCGCTGGCTGTGGGTTTTAACAGAAAGAATTCCCGATTTCCGGCTATGCCGGACATCAACTCAGAGCGGCTTGATGGTTTTCTTTCTGTCATGAAGGAACATTTTCCCGGCGTTTCCTGCGCTGTGGAACAAATAGACACCAAAACCTCTGTTGAACGGCAGATTATGCAAATTCTAAAAGAATACCGGACTAAAACAGACGCGGTTTACTTTATACCTGCCTATAATGATATCTACCATCAAGCCCTCAAACGCCTTGATTTTAACCGCATCATTACATTGCAGCATGATATTGATGATTCTGCGTTAAGCTGCCTGGAAAGCGATTTGCTAACCGCTGTAGTGTTTCAGGATCCTATCTTGCAGGGATATACGGTAGTGAGGACTCTGGAAAATATTTTGGAATCAAAATACAGGGGACGGCTTAAAGACATTGAAATAGCTTATAACCTTGTTTTCAGAGAGAACATTAACTTTCTTCGAAACCACTATTTAATGCCGGCAGTTGCTAAACAACAATCACAATAAAATAAATGGGTTAACAGATAATGGAAAAAGAAATTATTAAGCAAAAAAAGAAATTAATGGATGAATTTTGCCCGGGAATTTTTGAAGAAATATCAGGGTTGGCGGATAGTTTAAATGTTCCCGTCGGTAAAATCAGAATTTTATCCGATGATTGCATAAATGCAGGAGCGTGCAGTCAATTCACAGTAATGCCCAATATTACAGAAAACGGGGAGATTTTACTTGGCCGCAGTTATGAATATTCCGCAGATGATGAATTATGTTTGTCTGTAATAAGGGCAAACGGAAAACCGGCCCACATTGGTTTTTCGATATTAATATTCGGCAGATTTGACGGTATTAACGAGCATGGTTTGACAGTCTCAATGTCATCCTGTGAATTCAGACAAAAACCAACAGGAAATGGGGTTTTTTGCCCGTATTATGAAGATTATTTAGGGACATTATATTCAATGGTGTTTAATGTCTCAAACGCAGATGTCGAAGTATGTTTTGGTATGCCTGCAAGGAATAAATGGGAGCGGATTAATTTTAACTCTCCCGCAAAAATCACAAGGCAGACAGAAATAATCAAAAACGAATACCCCGAGAATCCCGCATCATTTTGGAGTAGTCTGCCGCAGGGAAGCATGGAATTGGTTTAGTGAAATGGTAATACTAATAGGCGGGAATTCATGCACAGGTAAAACATTATTGTCGCAAAAATTAATGGAAAAATATAAAATTCCATATTTTTCAATAGATCATTTAAAAATGGGAATAATCAGGGGTTGTTCTGAATGTGATTTTACACCGGAATCAGATGAGGAAATAATAACAAAAAATTTATGGCCGATAATTAAAGGCATTATTATGACCAATATTGAAAATAATCAAAACATAATAATAGAAGGGGTCTATTTACCATATAATTTGGATGATTTGGAAACAGAATATGTTTCAAAAATAATATTCTGTAAAATATGTTTTTCGGAAGAATATATCAATAAATATATGGATAACAAAATAATAAAAAATAAGAGTATTATTGAATATAGGAGATATGATTTTGGCTATACAGTTGAAAAATATATTGAAGATAATAATTCTACAAAAAAGATGTGTGAAAGTAATAATGTAAAATATTTTGAAATAAAAAGAGATTATAAAAAAGAAATAAATAATGTATATAAATGGATAGGAAAGGAATATAAAAGAATATGAAACATTTAGGAACAAAAGAGCTGGAAACGAAAAGACTAATATTAAGAAAATTTACAATAAATGATACCAAAAATGTGTTCAATAATTGGGCGAATGATGATGATGTTACAAAATATCTGACTTGGCCTGCTCATAAGAAAATAAATGTTACAAGATGTGTTTTGGAAGATTGGATAAAAAATTATTCTAAAAAAGACTTTTATCAATGGGCAATAGTTTTAAAGGAAATTGACGAACCTATAGGAAGTATAAGTGTTGTTAAACAATCTGATGATATAAAGATGGTTCATATTGGATATTGTATAGGAAAAAAATGGTGGAATAAGGGAATTACATCGGAAGCATTGGATATTCTAATTAGATATTTCTTTGAAGAGGTAGGTGTAAACCGAATAGAAGCAAGACATGATCCAAATAACCCAAATTCCGGAAAAGTAATGGCAAAATGCGGAATGAAATATGAAGGACATATGAGACAGGCAGACAAAAATAATCAGGGAATAATTAATTATATTGAATACGGAATTCTTGCAGAAGACTATTTTAAGAAATAAATAACACAGCAAAATGATTAAAAATGTTAATTTTTTGATTATGATTTAGCATATCATTTTTAAATATAAGAAGAAAACGTGGGGTTTTAAATGAAAGAAGTTGAAGCAAATAAGACGGCTTGGGGATTATTATCCAAAGACCATTATGAACATTACAAAAAGTCATTACAGGATGGGAATCCTCAGCTAAGTAGCATCATTGAAGGGGAGATAGGTGATATTTCAGGCAAATCAGTAATTCATCTTCAATGTAATACCGGAGCTGACTCTATTGCATTGACGCAAAAAGGAGCTATTGTTACCGGAGTAGATTTAGTACCCGATAATATTTTTTATGCAAAAAAGATGTCAGAAGAATTGGGTATCCAAAATATTGATTTTATCCAATCGGATATTATGGAATTGAAAGAAAAGCATGACAAGAAATATGACATGGTATTTACAACAGAAGGGGTTCTTTGTTGGATTCCAAATTTTGATAAATGGGCCGAAACAATAAAACATTTATTAAAAGAGAATGGCGTTTTATATGTACTGGATTCACACCCATTTTATTTTGTTTTTGACGAAGAAAAATTAAGAAAAAATAAACTGGAAGTAAAATATCCTTATTTTATCAGGGAACCTGAACACGGTGAAACAATTGGCGGCTATGCATCTGAAGAGAAACAGGCGAAATGCTATACATGGATGTATAAAATCAGCGACATAATAAATTCATTGGCAAAAGCAGGATTGACAATAGAATTTTTTAATGAATATGACACCTTATATTTTAATGCAGGCGGAATGGAAAACAGCGGTAATGGTCAATGCCATTTTCCGTTTTTTGACAAGAAGATACCATTTACATTCAGCCTTAAAGCAAGATTAATTACAAGATAAGATATATGGATACTGGAGGGGTTCTTTAAGCTGAGGAATTACCTTTATTTGGAGGATTATATGAATGTTGACGAAATGAAACGAATTACAGCATTACTTTTTCAGTCGACAAATGAAAAAGACAGTTCACTAATCGAGAAATATCTTGCCGAAAAAATAAAGTGGCACGATGGTTGTGATGGAAATAATGGTTCTGATGTTATTTTTGAATGGCCTAAACGTGATTTCATAAATGCTAACATATTGGGTATTGGTGGTTTTGAAAAAATAAAAACAATTAATTTACAGATTGCTGAGGGAGATAAAGTGTTTACATTATTTACTGTCGAAGGTATACATGATACAGGAAAAATTTGGGATTATCCTCCTACAGGTAAAAAGATACGATACAATGCGCAATATACTGCAAGATTTGAAAATGGTTTAATAGTTGAAATGTGGGCAACAATGGATGGACATACTGTCTTAAAACAACTTGGAATTATAAAGTAATTTTTGCAAAATACTAAAAATTTTATTCTTTTAAAACAATTCCTTATGAGAATAAAAATGTTGTGTGTTGTTATTGTGTTTTACACCGGTTATTCGTTCATTTGTTTCGATATGTGAAAAAACATATTCCGGATTATTGATCTGCTTTATTCTTTCTTCAATACTTATTCCATCAATTCCATAACCAATAGCATCCCATCCGTCAATTTTTTGGCGCGCAAATAATTCAATTCGGCTGACATTACCGAATAATTTTTCGATTCTTTCTCTGACAACAGGTGGTTTTACAGAGTGTTCTATTCTTTCGTGCATAACAATCTGCGGAATTGTTTTATCTACTGACTTAATATGCCCGCGCATACCGAGTAAACAGACTTCAATATTCGACTTTGTATAACTACCCATTCCGGCAAGAGGCATACCATCTTTTTTTGTTTTTACCCATGCAAAAGCGCACGTTTTATATTTAAATCCCCAAGCGTCCATAACCCTAATACCATCAGGTAAAGTCGGCATTGTTGACCATAGAAACAAGGCACTATTTTTGTCTCGCAGTGATTTTACATCGACAGAACAAATTTCGTCTGTAGACATAGTTTTGTAGTGTTTTTCAGGGGCAAAATTACCGCCATCTTTTCCGGTTCCCCATAAATACGCCCATGGCGGATCCGCATAAATAACTTGATATTTCATGATTATACTATAAAAAAACAATCAAATCATATCAAGTACTTTCGGAACGTTATGCGAAATTAGGCTAAAATGATAAAATGGGCAAAGGCAGAAGCGTTTCCGCTGCATTCGTTTATAGTATTATTAATGTATTGGAGTTACCCGGTGTTTTTTACATTTTAGGGGCAGTCCATCCGTTACTGGTTTTATTTGAAAAACAATTCGCCGAAGGTAAGGTTGATTTTGAACTATATGATGAACATAAATGGGATAAATTTGGGTGAGAATGCGTCAGAGGGACAGACCTGTAAGCTTATAGCCACTTGACAAAAAATGAACAGATAATGCATAATATCCATAAAAGTAACCATGTTCCAATTTGCGGCCTGTTTTGAGGGATTACGCTTGAAGGATGGTTAATAAAGGAGTAAGTATGGCCCAGAAAGTTACCACGTTAAATACTATTGACAATGACTTGGTCAATGAATATACCGATAAGAGTATTAAAACTCAGATAAATACCAAGCTGGAATTTAATATTAACGTATTAGGTACTAATTTTACTGATATTGGAGAAGCCATAGTTTATGCATATAGATGCGGGTTAGCAGCTATGAGTTCTTTTCAAATAAAAAAAAGTAAAGAAGGTAAAAGTGTAGTTGATCAGGATGAACTTTATGGAATACTAAAGAAAAGTCATTCTTTGGAGCATAAAGCTGATTTTTTAAGAGAAATAGCCAAAGAATGGTTTCCAATAGAACTGCATGGTGATAAGAAAATACAAACTGTTCATCTTGAATTAATTGAACTGGCTGATTTCCTAAAAAAATAATTAATATACAGTACAAACGCCGCTTCGCCTTACAAACGGCAACTCTACAAGGTAGAATATTAATGGGAGTATCAATATGATGGCCAAATCAACTGAGATTCCAAAGTCTGAAAATCATGTTACATGGTCAAACTCATACTCAATGGGAGTAAAACTAATTGACGACCAGCACAAAGGGCTTATGAACTTTGTAAATGATTTGTTTAATCATGCCAACGGGAATGAGAAGGAAGAAAGGGCTTATTTTATGTCGGTTATTCAACAGGCGGTACAGTACATAAAAGAGCATTTTCAAGCGGAAGAAAAACTAATGATAGGAACCAAATTCCCGGGCTATGCGGTACATAAAAAAGTTCACGATGAATTTACGCTGACGGTGGTAAAAAGCGTAAAGGATTTTGAATCCGGCAAGCGGCTTGTGCTTGAAAAATTCGCTTATTTTCTTAAAGATTGGGTTTTAACTCATGTAGCCGTAATGGATGTGCAATATGCCGAGTATTTCAGGAAAATCGCCACTCGTAAAGCGGATGGAAAATTGAGTATCACAAAGACAGACATCAAATAGTCTATTCTAAGTGCCAATATATTTTAATCAGTGAGGAAAACCATGAATAAAAGTTGTTTTGGATGTACCACCTGCGCCAGCGCCGATAAACCCCTGGAAGAATTTATTGCGAAACTGCCGATGGAGACTTCCCACCATAGAGTGGAAGGTCAGTCAACTAAATGCGGCTTTGGCTTGCAGGGAGTATGCTGCAGGCTCTGCGCAAACGGCCCATGCAGAATAACTCCAAAATCACCAAGGGGCATCTGCGGCGCGTCTGCCGACGTAATTGTTACGCGAAATTTGCTTAGGGCCGTCGCTTCCGGTTCCGGCTGTTACATTCATGTGGTGGAAAACACCGCCCTTAACCTGAAAAATACCGCGCTTGAAAAAGGCAAGCTCAAGGGTCTTAACGCGCTTCAGCGGTTATGCAAACTGTTCGGCGTCTCCGGCAAGGACGATCACGAAAAAGCCCTGAATGTCGCCAACGCGGTTCTTAACGACCTCTATAAACCTGAATACGTCAAAATGGACTTAGTAGAGAAAATGGCTTATCCTCCCAGATTTAAATTATGGAAGGAATTGGATATCCTTCCCGGCGGAGCAAAGGCCGAAGTTTTTCACGGCGTTGTAAAATGTTCCACCAATTTAAATTCCGATCCGGTGAATATGCTTTTGGACTGCCTTAAGCTTGGTATCTCCACAGGCATTTACGGTCTTACACTTACCAACTTGTTGAACGACGTGCTTTTGGGCGAGCCGGAGCTGCGCCCCGCGCCGGTCGGACTTAGGGTAATAAATCCCGATTACATCAACATAATGATCACCGGCCACCAGCACACGATGTTTGTTCACTTGCAGGAAAGGCTTATTCAGCCTGATGTAGTCGCGCTGGCAAAGGCCGCGGGCGCCAAAGGTTTTAAACTTGTCGGCTGTACCTGCGTGGGCCAGGACCTGCAGCTCCGCGGCGCTCATTACACCGAGGTCTTCGATGGACATGCCGGGAACAATTACACAAGCGAGGCAATTCTTGCCACAGGCGCAATCGACGCTGTGCTTTCGGAGTTTAACTGCACCTTGCCGGGAATAGAAACAGTCTGCGATGAACTTCTTATTAAACAAATATGTATTGATGACGTGGCGAAAAAAGCAAACGCCGAGCTTATTCCATTTGATTTCGCGAACCGTGAGGCGCAATGCGAAAAGATCATCGGCAAAATAATTGCCGCTTACAAGGAAAGACGGCCAAAGGTAAAACTTGACCTTGCCCCTGAACACGGCAACACCAACACCCTTACCGGGGTAAGCGAAGTCTCGCTGAAAAAATTCTTGGGCGACTCATGGAAACCGCTGATCGACCTTATCGTGTCCGGGGACATCAAAGGCGTTGCAGGCGTAGTCGGCTGTTCAAGCCTTGTCGCCGGCGGCCACGATGTGCTTACAGTTGATCTTGTTAAGGAACTCATTGCAAAAGACATCATCGTCCTTACGGCGGGCTGTTCATCAGGCGGTATAGAAAACTGCGGCTTAATGATTCCCGATGCGGCGGAATTCGCCGGGCCAAAGCTCAAGGCGGTGTGCCGGAAACTCGGCATTCCCCCTGTGTTGAACTTCGGCCCCTGCCTTGCCATAGGACGGCTGGAGATTGTCGCCACCGAACTTGCCGAGGCCATCGGCATTGACATCCCGCAGCTTCCGCTTGTGCTTTCCGCCGCTCAGTGGCTTGAAGAGCAGGCCCTTGCGGACGGATGCTTCGGCCTTGCCCTGGGGCTGCCCCTCCACCTTGGCCTTCCACCGTATGTAACCGGCAGTAAAGTCGCGGTTCAGGTGCTTTGCCAGGACATGATCTCCCTTACAGGCGGCCGGGTGATTATCAACAGCGACGCGAAAGAGTCAGCGAATTTGCTTGAAACTATCATCAACGAAAAACGCGCGGCATTGAAAATTTAAATTGAAAATCCAGGGGGCGCTTAATGAAACGCATCATTATTGAACAAGATAAATGCGACGGCTGTAAAAGTTGCAGCATTGCCTGTATGCAAGCTCACCGTGAGAAAACCGCGACAGGAAGCAGCGGAACGATTTACGATCTTGACCTTCTTGACCCCAAAAACGAGGCCCGTCATACCATTACCAACTATCGAAAGGGCGGTTACGTTCCGGTCTTCTGCCGTCACTGTTCCGTGCCTGAATGTGTGGGCGCGTGTATGTCCGGCGCTTTAAAGAAAGACCCCGTAACCGGCCATGTGCAGTACGACGAGAAGCGCTGCGGCAAATGTTTCATGTGCGTTATGAGCTGCCCCTACGGAAACATCAAGCCGGACAGCGTAACGCGGACAAAGATCCTCAAGTGTGATTTCTGTAAGGCAGATAATGAGGAGCCAAATTGCGTAAAGTCCTGTCCCAAAGAGGCTATTCACGTGGAAGAAGTTAATGTGGGGGGAATCGCCGTATGAAACATCTAATTATAGGCGCCGGAGCCGCGGCCATAAGCGCGGTAAGGACAATTCTAAAAGAGAAAAGCGATGACACCGTAGTAATAGTGTCGCAGGATGAAGAAGTTTATTCGCGCTGCATGTTGCACAAATTTATTTCAGGCGAAAGGGACGCTGAAAGCATTAACTTTATCAACGACGATATTCTAAAATCGCCCAGAGTTCAGTGGATAAAGGGCAAGACCATCACCCGCCTGGACGCCGCAGCAAAAACAGTTTTTGCCGGGGAAGAAAAAATCGCTTCTGGAGACACCGTGCTTATCGCCACCGGATCGGACAGCGTTACCCCTCCCATAGGCGAACTTAAAACCGCGAAGAATGCTTTTGGCCTTCGCCACCTTTCCGACGCCCGCGCCATTGCAGACCGCGCGAAGACAGCGAAAGAAATCGCCGTCATAGGCGCTGGGCTTGTGGGTCTTGACGCTGTGTACGGCATCCTTGAATCGCCCGGCGGCGAGAAAAAGAAGATCACCGTTGTTGAAATGGCCCCATCTGTTCTGGCGATCAACCTTGACGCCCACGCCGCCGAAGCGTATCAGCGGCTTTTTGAAAAGAAGGGCGTTGCTTTCCGCCTTGCCCGCAAAGTAGTGAATACCAAAAGTAGTGATGGAAACATTACCGTCCTTGAACTGGATAGCGGCGAAGTAATCTCCTGCGACATGGTGATTATGGCGGTGGGCGTTAGAGCGGCGACGGCTCTCCTGGCGGAAAGCGGTATTGAGCTCACCGAGAGAAGAGCGGTGAAAGTAGACGATTACCTTGCGACTAACGCTTCCGGCGTTTACGCCGCCGGGGATGTCGCGGGTCTTTCCGGCATTTGGCCTAACGCCCAGAAACAGGGGGAAATGGCCGCCTACAATATGACTGGGACAAAATGGGCCTATGATGACCGTTTCGCCATAAAAAACACCGTCAACTTTTTCGGCCTGTTATCTTTGTCGCTGGGGGCTATCAATCCATTAGAGGGCGATAAAACCCTTGTAAAGGAAGACAGAAACAATTACAGGAAGCTCATTTTAAGGGACGGTATTCCCGTTGGGATTATTTTACAAGGTGAAATCGGTGAAAGCGGTTTCTGGCTCTACCTGATTAAAAACAAGATACGCATCGACAACCTGGGCAAGAGCCCCTGGAACGTGAGTTACGCCGATTTCTACGGAGTGGAAGCGAACGGCGAGTACAAGTGGGTTGTTTAGGAGCCTGTCGGACTTGTAGAATTTTGCGCCTGTTTGTCGCAAAATTCTCCGATATATGGGCTCCTTTTGGAGTTTGAAAGGTAGAAAATGCTCAAAACTATGTTTTTTCGCATTTTCCTCCATATGAAAAGGACAAAGTCCGACAAACTCTTAGGATAATTTTCGCTCGGTTTGCCCAGTTTTTTTAATAAATTTGTTGACACCAAAAAAAACTCGTGATAAACTGTCTTATAGGAAAACGTTTTCCTGAATTTCGTATATTTGGGGTCATCAGTGCCGACGGTAACAATTCATGACATCGCACATGAAGCAAATGTATCAATTTCTACAGTGTCACGGGTTATTAACAATACCAAAGAAGTCAGTCCTGAACTAAAAAAACGGGTATACAGTATAATTGAAAAACATAGTTTTAAGCCAAATCTAATTGCCCGCAGTCTGGTCACCAGAAAAACAGGAATGATTGCCATTATTGTTTCCAATATATCCAATGCCGTATTTGGCACACTAACCAAGGGCATTGAAAGCGTTTGCCGGCAGCGTGATTACACGCTAATAGTTTGTGAATCCGGAGGTCATATCGAAAATGAAATAAAGTTACTCAGGACCATGAGCAATCGTAATATTGACGGTCTTTTGTTTGCCGGCGTAGATGTAAACCATAACCTTGTTAATGAAATTATCGCGCAGGAATATCCAATAGTGCTGATTAACCAGGAAATGTCAGAACCCGGGGGAGTACCATCTTTACCTACAGTTATTATTAACAACATTCAGGCGATAAAAGATGCAATCCGTTTTTTGTATGAAAATGGCCACCGAAAAATCGCATTTATCGGAGGTTTAAAAAACGATTATTCCGCCGGACAAAAACGCTATACAGGGTATCGGCAAGCCCTGACAGAACTTGGCCTTGAATATAATGAAAGCTATGTGGATTACGGCGATTTTTCCTTTGAATCGGGATATCGCTGCATGAAAAAAATCTACGAGGAAAATTCCCAACTGCCAACAGCGATAATGGCATGTTCAGACTTAATGGCCATAGGTGCTATGAATTATCTGGAAAAAATGAATATCAAGGTGCCTGATAATATTTCGATCATGGGATTTGACGATATTGAATTTGCATCATATGTGAAACCTGAACTGTCCACCGTAAGAATTTCATACTATGAAGAAGGTATTCTTGCCTCCCAGACGCTGTTTTCCCTGCTGGAAGCGCAGGAGAATTCAATAGGCACCAGGTATATTCCGCATCAGATTATCCGGCGGCAAAGTGTCAGGCGTATCACGCTTTGAAAAGGGAAGGAATATTTTTGCCTTTGTAGGAAAACGTTTTCCTATATTTTAATAACACCCCGTAGGGGCTGTAATAAACTTTTAAAGAAAAGAGGTACAGAAATGAAACGTATTTTAACAGCAATTTTAACCGCAGCCCTTATAACGGCGCTGTTCGCAGGCTGTAAAAAAGGCGGGACAGGCAGCGGCGCGTCCAAAACCGCCCAAGAAGTTGTGTTTTACTGCATTACTTTCACTAATATCGCGGACAACTATGCTGACATTAACAACGCAATCAACGAGCATATCACGAAAACTTACCCTGATCTTAACATAAGATTTAAGCTGCAGCTTTTCGGCCCCGCCGAATATGAGGATCGGATTCGCCTGGCTATGCAGAGCGGAACGCCCATAGACCTTTTTACGCCTTTTGGGCTTTCCAATTACATCGCCCAGAACCAGGTGCTTCCGTTGGACGATTTGCTTGCCAAATACGGCAAGGATGTGACGGCGATACTGTTTGAAGATATTGGTAAGGATGCTTACAAAACATTCGTATTTGACGGGAAAACTTACGGTGTCCCAATCAACAAGGGCATGGTTATAACCCCCACGTTTATCTACGATAAAGACATCCTTAAAGCGGCGGGCTTTTCGATTGATAACATCAAAAGCATTCGCGACCTTCCGCCTGTTTTTGACAAAGTCAAGGAACTGTATCCAAATGTTTACCCGTTCGGCAACACAAATCAGGGTAACAGCGAGATTATGCAGGTTCTCATAGGCGAGAACGACGTTGACGTGTTAATGGACCGCGTAACATACATGGGCGTAGTAATAGGCGACAGCGGCAAAGTGGTAAACCTCTACGAAACAAAGCTGTTCGCGGATTATATCGGCATCATGCGCGAGTGGTACCAGAAAGGCTATATACCCAGAGACATGGCCACGTCGCCGTCCACCGCAACCGAATACTTCAACGCGGGGCGTCTGTTCAGCACAATAGCGGGTTACGGAGGGAATGAAATAGGCGTAACAATCAGCGCCACCACCGGACGCAGCATAGGCAACAAGTGGATTGCCCCATTCTACTTTGATTCCACGGCGGCAAGCCTTGCCACGGTAATTTCGAGCACCTCCAAAAACCCCGCTGCGGCTATGCAGATGATTAACATTCTGTATACCGATGAATTTATAATCAATACAATCCTTTACGGCCTTGAAGGCAGGGATCATATAAAAGTCGACAACCACCACTGGGCTTTCCCCGCTGGCAAGGACATTAATACCGTGCCTTATACGGCTGCTTACAGCACAGGCATAGTGGGATCGGAAAAGCTCCAGCTCCAGCCGGTAAACATGAGCTACGACGACGTATTGCTTAAACTTCGCCAAAATGTCGAAGCCAAACGTTCGCCCTATTACGGCTTTACGTTCAACCCATCGAGCGTTATCAATGAAATGACCGCCCTGAATAACGTATACAACCAATATATACCGGGCCTGGTTTGCGGGAGCCTTGACCCTTCCGCGGCCATACCGGAGCTTAACAAAGCTTTGAAAGCGGCGGGCATTGACAAGGTTGTGTCCGAAAAGCAAAAACAGCTGGATGCCTGGGTTGCCGCCAATAGGTAGGATAATTTGGAAAAGAGGATAACAATGACAGAAAAGCGCAAAAACGGACTAAAATCTCAATTACCATTCCTGCTGATAGCTGCGCCCGGACTGCTGTATCTGCTGATCAATAACTATGTACCGATGTTCGGTTTGTTCATAGCCTTCAAAAGGATTGATTATGTTAAGGGTATAATACGCAGCCTGTGGGCCGGTTTTAACAACTTCAAATTCCTGTTCCAAACCAGGGACGCGTTTATTATGCTGCGCAACACCGTCCTTTATAACCTGGTATTTATTTTGCTGGGGACGATATGCGCCGTGTTTATCGCCGTATTGATGGCGGAAGTTTCTAAAATGTTTGCGGCGCGTTTTTTTCAGGCGGGATTGCTGCTGCCGAACCTTGTATCTATGGTCGTTGTGTCTTACCTTGTGTACGCGCTTCTAACGCCTGAAACGGGGCTTGTCAATAAATCAGTTCTGCCTGCTCTGGGAATACAGCCTGTCAACTGGTACTCCGAATCAAAACACTGGCCGTTTATACTTACTATCACCCAAATGTGGAAAACGGCGGGCTATTTGTCCATTGTATACATAGCCTCCATTGCAGGGATTGATCCGTGCCTTTACGAGTCGGCGCGAATTGACGGCGCGGGAAAATTCCGCCAGATATTTAATATTACTTTGCCGCTGTTAAAACCAACAATTATCATGATGGTTTTAATGGCCATTGGACGTATATTCGCTTCGGATTTCGGCTTGTTCTATCAGGTGCCAATGGATTCCGGTGCCCTGTATAATGTGACGCAGACCATCGACACATATGTATACAGAGGCCTTATGCGTTACGGCAATGTAGGGATGTCATCAGCGGCGGGCTTGTTCCAGTCAGCCGTAGGATTTTTGATGGTTATAACCGCGAATTACATAGTAAGGCGCGCAAGCCCTGACAATTCGCTATTTTAAGAGGTGTGATTGTGGATAAATTGATGAGCGGCGGTGAGCGCGCATTTCGAGCATTTGCGGTTGCTGCGCTTACCGCCATAGCGGCGGCGGCGTTTCTGCCCTTTATACTGATAGCCATCGCGTCCCTTACCGGCGAAGCTTCGCTGGTAAGAAACGGCTTTAGCTTTTGGCCCAGGGAATGGAGTGCATACGCGTACACCTACATGACAGGGCAGGCAAATATCATAATGCGGGCATACTTGGTATCTATAGGCGTAACTGCTGTCGGTACAACTGTAAACATCATCATTACCAGTATGCTTGCTTATCCTATGGCAAACGAAAAATTCCGCTGGCGCAAGCAATTCGCTTTTATTGTTTTCTTCACGATGCTTTTTTCAGGCGGGATAGTGCCCCAGTATATGCTGTACACACGTTTTTTCGGCATAAACAATACTTATACGGCGCTGATTGTCCCCAACTATCTGATGAGCGCGTTTAACGTGCTGCTGGTACGCAACTTTTACAAAAACAACATACCATCGGCGCTTATTGAGGCCGCAAGAATTGACGGTGCGGGCGAGCTGGCCATTTATTACAACTGCGTCCTGCCTTTAAGCGTGCCTGTTTTGGTGACAGTGGGCCTGTTCTCGGGGCTTGTTTATTGGAACGACTGGGTAAACGCCTTTTACTATATTGACAGGCCGCAATTCTACGGAATCCAAAACCTGCTTATACGCATGATGAACAATATCCAGTTCCTTACGTCTTCGCAAAATACCGGCCTAACAAGCGGAATCGTAATGCAGCTTCCAAGCAATGGTATACGCATGGCAATGGCGGTTATCGGGATATTACCGATTATTATGGTTTACCCATTTTTACAGAAACACCTAGTGCGCGGCGTTATTGTAGGCGCCGTGAAAGGTTGAAAAATATGACAGTTCAGCAAATAATCGATAAGATAATCGGGCGCACCGCCTTGCCGGAGAAGCTTGAGCGTACCTGTGATATACTTATCTGCGGTAATCCCGCAATGGAAGTTACGGGTATCGTAACGAGCTTTATGGCGACGATTGATGTTATCAACGAAGCGAAGGCGATAGGCGCGAACATGATTATCACCCACGAGCCGACATGGTTCAGCGGCGCGGACGATACCGAATGGCTGGCCGATGATCCCGTGTTCAAAGACAAAAAAGCCCTGTTGGAGCGGACAGGCATAGCCGTATGGCGCTACCATGACCATATGCATATGCTTAAACCAGACGGTATTTATGAAGGGCTGCTGAAAGAGCTGGGCTGGGAGCGGTACGTGCAACCTCAATCTGCAAAGCCGGAATTTAAGGCCGGTGTGCCGTTTGACTTCGCAAAGAACTTTACTGATTTTTACGACCTACCTGAAACCACTGTTCGCGCTCTTGCCGATGAATTAAGAGAAAAACTTCATATCGATACGGTCAGGATAGTAGGTAAGCAGGATATGCCATGCTACCGTGTAGGCATTTTGGTTGGCGGAGGCTCTCTTGGGCTTGGCAGCGAAAAAATGCCGGCGCAGACGATGGAAGCCCACGATATACACGTTATGGTGTGCGGTGATGTCACGGAATGGACGCTCCCTGCCTACGCGAACGACGCGGCGCAGCTTGGCCACAGGCGGGCGCTTATAATCATCGGCCACGAGCGCAGCGAGGAGTGGGGAATGAAGCATATGACTGGCTGGCTGGCCGATCTGACACAAACGCCTGTAACATTTGTTGACGCGAAAGACCCTTATATATATCAGTGAAAGCCTGTAATAAGGCTTTAGGAGGATTAGTATGGCTCTGTTTTTTATTGATTTTTTTGCGAGGACTTTGGGACGCAAAACCCAAGTTACCGTCATAATCCCAACGGATGTACCGCCTGGCGTTATGCCTGATATGCCGGAAGTATTCAAGCCCGTTTATTTACTGCACGGGTATTCCGAAAATAATAACGCTTTTATCCAAAACTCTCCGCTTCAGGAACTGTCCGCAAAATACGCTGTCGCGTTTATTATGCCTTCCGGCGAAAACAGCTTTTACCTTAACGACAAGGCAAGGAACGTTATGTACGAGGACTACATTTGCCGTGAACTGCCGGAGATGGCTAACAAATATTTTCCATTGTCGAAAGCGCGGAATGACATAACAGTCGCGGGGATATCGATGGGCGGGTTCGGAGCCGTCCACAGCGGGTTAGCCTGCCCTGAAACATTCGGGAACATCATCAGCTATTCCGCCGCGCTTATCACGGACGGTATTGCGCGTTTGAAGGAAGGCGAGGGTAACCAAATAGCGCCCTATTCATATTACGCCCACACCTTCGGCGAACTCGGCGCCTTAATCGGCAGCCGCAACGATCCAAAAGCGTTGGCGGCAGCCATAAAGCCTGAAAATGCTCCGGGCATTTATATGTGCTGCGGTTCAGAGGATTTTCTGATAGCCGAAAACCGTGATTTTCACGAAACCCTGACTCGCCTCGGGATTAAGCATACATACAAGGAAGAAAGCGGGGGGCATGACTGGGTATTCTGGAACCGCTTTATCCCGCGCTCGCTGGACTGGCTCACGGGAAAAGGCGGCAATGGCTGACAGCGGCGTATGCGCGCGCATACGCGCCAAGCTTCCGTGGGCGCCGGAGCCTGTTGAAAATACACTTAACTTGCCCCACGGCGATATGCCCGGCGACAAATTAAAAATTAATGAAACCCACATCGAAAAAGCCTGTAAAATTTTTCCGCGCCTGCTGGAATTGCTGATACAGGCGATGGAAGAAAACCTTTGCGAACGCGCCGTCGTATCGATCTGCGGCGGCTCCGGTGTGGGTAAGTCGGAGATAGCATCGCTTTTGGCGCATTACATCGGTCATATTGGTATCGGCGGGTATATACTGTCAGGAGACAATTACCCGCACAGGATACCTATGTATAACGATGCTGAAAGGCTGCGTATTTTCAGGTACAGCGGAATACGCGGCTTAATATCGGGCGGCTATTATTCCAATGAGCGGTATCAAATCCTGAATGAGCTTCAAAAGAAAGCTTCCGACGCCGACACGGATTTAGCTGCAACCCATCCGTGGCTTGCCGTTTATCAAAAAGCGGGGCGCGAAGGATTGAAGGGGTATCTCGGGACGCCTTATGAGATAAATTTCAGCGAGTTGAACGGGATTTTATCGCAATTCAAAAACGGCGGACGGACGGTTTATTTGAAACGCATGGGGCGCGGCGAAACGGATTTATGGTACGACGCGGTAGATTTCAGCGGCGTAAACGTTTTATTTGTCGAGTGGACCCACGGCAACAACGATTATCTGGAAGGAGTAGACATACCTGTTTTTTTGAACAGTACCCCAAAGGAAACATTGGAACACCGTAAATCACGCAACAGGGACGGCGGCGCGGACAATCCGTTTACAATGACAGTGCTTGACATTGAGCAAACGGCGTTAATATCACAGGCGTCAAAAGCGAAGCTGATTGTCGCCAAAGACGGCGGGTTTCTGTCTCCGCGCGAGTTCAGCAAACTAATATAGTTGTTCGATTACCGGAAACAAACCGTTCCGTCAGGCGTTATTCCATTTATGGCAAATGAATAATCGCGCAAATTAGCCGTTAATGACGCCAGGTATCCATGCTGTCGCCAGCAGAGAACCAATTCGTGTTCCGACGGCGTTTCGGCTGTTAATTCCGCAGAGAAGCCAAAGGCAGGAAAGGTATTGCGGAACCGCAGCATATCAAGCTGCCTTCGCACGATGTTATTTTGCAGGCCTTGTAAGGCGTCTTTTACTGTCAGCCTTGTGCGATTGATTTCCCTGTGTCCTGATTCACCGGCCTGCTTAACCGCTTCATGGTCGTTTTTGCCCAAAAATAAATCCAAATACCATACTTGCGGTATACCAGGCATAAAAAGCTGTATTGCCCGCGCCAGCAGCATTTTTCGTTCATCCTCTCCAATTGCGCTGTAGTATGCTGCGTTCACCTGATAATACATTTTCTTTTGCCCGTGCAGGTTTTTCACAATTCCTCCCCGGTCAATTATTATTTGGATAAGCGTTTCAATCTCTTCCCGCGGGATAAGTCCCTGTAAATCCAGCAAAGCGATACCGTCGTGGCAGCCAAGCATATTAACGCAGCGAATTTTCTTTTCCCGCAGTTCTTTAGCCCAGGCGGCCAGTCTGTCCCCGCTTCTGTGCTCCAAAGCGTCAATAACCAAACCCGGCAGAAAAAAATCATAAACCATGAATCCTTCCTGCGCAATTTTTTCGTGGGTCTTTTCGGCATAAGCGGTGTGGATTTCCGGCAGCAGAGCGATGTTATGTTTATCCGCAAGTGTTTTAATCTTCCTCAAAAGGTCAATGGTTTCCGGTTCGTTAAAAAAGTTTTTTTTGCCAACTTCTTTTGACGTGTATGCGAAAGCGTCCAGCCTGACAATAGACGCCTCATATCCGGCAAGTTTATCAAATGTATCGGCGTAAAACCGCCATACCTCAGGAGATTTTAAATTCAGATCCATTTGCCCCAGATATTTTCTATGCGATTCAAGATATGCAATCGTTGGTACGGCATATTTTTCGTATGGGCCAAAAGAAATCTCACCCGGCTTCTTTCCCGATTCCAGCGCCGCGTTAATAATATCCGCCAGTTTTACCGCGGACGCGTATTGAATCCTTGCCGCGTGCATCAAATCCTGGGCATCTACACGTTCATAACGTATTTCTTGACTGAAAGTGTTCCAGTACGGAATATCTGCCCCGTCAGGAAAACGCACCATTAGCAAAGGCAAACCGGGCTTACGGAAAAACATATTAGATATTAAACGCTCATAAGGCTGGATATACCCCTGCTTTGTTATATCCCCGTTCCCTTCCCAGAACAGATTCCAATCAATAAAAAAATCCCGGTATTTTGAATTCTCCCCATTCCGCAAAATATCCTGAAACTGTTCCGACAAAACCGACAAATGATTCAGAACAAAATCCAGTTTAAGCGTTATCCCCATATCACGGAACGCGGTAATGTCTTCCTGGGCAGCATAAAGCTCGTTCAAGCCATAATCAATAACAGAAAAACCGTGATCCAGATCCGTATTGAACAGACTGGGCAAAATATAGAACGAACTGAAAACATCCTTTAAGTCAGGACATTGCAAAAAACAAACCATATCGCTCAGCGTATCCCCCAAGCTATCAGGATACGCATTCAGCATGACGCCGTTATCCGGTTTCAAATTACATTGTGACACAGAATATCTTCCTTCCACCCAATACAACTATATAATAATCCATAACTAAAGTATATGTTCCCGTGATGGCTGCGGCAAACACCAAGGAAATACAGGCAATTCAGATTTTCAATGCCGATTCAGCAGCCTTTCTTTCGCCAATTCGCAGTATTTCTCTTCTATCTCAATTCCGATGAAAAATCGGCAGCCTATGTCTTTACAGGCAATGCCTGTGGTTCCGCTGCCGCAAAAAGGGTCCAAGACAACATCGTTTTCTTTTGTTGAAGCAAGCACGATACGTCTTAAAAGATCCAGCGGCTTCTGAGTCGGATGTTTCCCCCGCCCTTTTTCTCCGGTTTTCGGCGTTGGTATCGACCATACAGATCGCATTTGGGTATTTTCATTTTTCAATTTATCTTCCAGAAAATGCCCGTTCTTCATTTCTTCATAATTAAAAGTGTGTTTTGCTTTTTCATCTTTACGCGCCCAAATAAGGGTTTCGTGCGACGCTGTAAAGAACCGGCAGCTCAAATTGGGTGAAGCGTTCGGCTTGAACCACGCTATATCATTTAAAAAATGAAAATTGTTTTTTTGCAAAAGATAACCGCATTGATAAATGCTGTGATAAGTCCCGGAAATCCAAATTGTGCCCTCAGATTTTAATGTGCGGCGGCAGGCGGCGATCCATTCGTTATGAAATGAGTTGTCGGCTTCAAGACCGCCGCTCTTATCCCACTTGCCTTTATTTACGCTTGCCATTTTTCCGCTTTGGCAGGTAAAGCCGCCATTTGAAAGCAGGTAGGGCGGATCGGCAAAAATCATATCAATGGAATTTTCAGGGATATGCTGCAATACATCCAAACAGTTATTGTTGAATATTAGGGCGTTTTCCGATTGATAGTAAGGCATAAATGCCTTTAGTGCTGTTAATTCCACCATTTTTATTCTATCATTTTATTTAATCATAGAACAAAAATAACGTCAGTAACTTCGTATCGCGCTTGACATTTATGAATTGTTGGTTTACATAGAAGAAAATGGATTTAAAGAGTTTAGTTCCGCTGGCCATGCTTGTTGCTTCAAATGTTTTTATGACGTTTGCATGGTACGGGCATTTGAGATTCAAAGAAAGTCCCTTGTGGATAGTAATTCCTGTTAGCTGGGGAATTGCGTTTTTTGAATACTGTCTCCAGGTTCCGGCTAACCGTTTGGGTTCCTCATACTTTTCCGTAGCGCAGCTTAAAGTAGCGCAGGAAGTAATTACGCTTTCTGTATTCGCGGTGTTTTCGGTATTTTACCTGAAGGAGGAATTAAAATGGAACTATCTTGTGGGGTTCGCCTTTATTCTACTCGCCGTCTTTTTCGTATTCAAAAAGTGGGAATAACGCTTTAAAGGAATAAGATGCTTACCATTGATTTATTCCTGCAAATTTGGGGCGGTGTTTTTTATCTTCTCGCGAAAATATTGCTTGCCTTGGCTGAAGGAATGAATAACGATAAAAAATTGCGTATTATTGGCTGGCTTTCTTATCTTCTTGGCGTACCCGCATGGGTTATTTTACTGGCAGGCAAAAACAATTGGGTTGTTGCCGCTATTGAATTCGGCAGCGCTCCTTCAATGATTCTTGGTATTGTAACAACATGGAAACAAAATATTCCGGTTAATAAAATATTTGACGTGTTTGTCAAAGTCTTTACATTTTTTATGATTATATTGGGAACTTTTTACAGTATTTATCAATTTCATGGAATTACGGCATTTTCTCAAGTATTAGAGATTTTAATTACCATTGGGTTTTTATCAGGCAGTTACCTGCTTGCAAAAAATATACCAATCGGATGGCTTTTATTTGCGCTAATGTGTATATGTATGGGGACTTTAATGCTAATACAAGATAAAATATTACTGGTTTTCCAGCAAGGAATTTCGCTTTTAGTTGTAATGTCCGGATACATTAGGGCAATACAAAAAACCGGAAAACTATACGGGCTTTGCGTTAAATAGCTCCCTCGTACACAAGCAATTCCTTTCCGTCTATTGTTACCGTTAAGCTGGATTCGAGTTTCTTGACCGCGTCTCTCATGTGGGTAAGCCAGACAAGATTGGGATTGACGAGGCGTAATTTCTCTTCGCTTATTTCCGAAACCCCCTCGCAAATGATTCCGTTTACCATGGTGATAACGGATGCGTAGTCTTCGGTAAGCGCTTTACAGATAAGTATTCCGCCGCCGCCGGAAGACATAATTTTTCTGCGGGCTTCATCGGGAGTCGCGGCGTGGATTATCTTGCCCTGTGCGCGGGTAATACCGGGATTTGCGTAACCGCCGGCGCTTGAACGCGCCAGAACCGTCCCTATAATGACTACGCGGACAGTATTTATCATGTTCGGGCTTTCAAGCGGAAGACCCGCAACGAGTACTACTTTATCCGATATGCCCGCCACCCCGGTCTCCGAAACAACCTTCATGGCGTTGAGTATCATGCTATCCGAATCGCTGACTTTCGACCTGACAAAGGTATTAACGCCCCAATATAACTGCATAATACGTTCAGAGCGCTCATCGGTCGTTACCGCAAGGATAGGTTCATTCGGCCTGAATACACTGAGGATCCGCGCGGTATTGCCTGAACGGGTCGGCGTAACTATGGCTTTTGCCTTTACCGCCGTTGCCATTTCAACTCCCGCCCGCGACATGATAACGCCCAAATTATCTTTCGTGTTATGTACTTCAGAATGACATTCATCGTGAAAATTTTTCATGCGTTTGCGGAATTCATTCGACTGCTCAACGGCGCATGCTATTCTGTCCATCGTTTTTACCGCTTCCACCGGATACGCTCCCGCTGATGTTTCGCCCGAAAGCATGACTGCATCGGTTCCGTCGAATATCGCGTTTGCCACATCTGTCAGTTCCGCGCGGGTGGGACGCGGATTCACGATCATCGATTCCAGCATCTGTGTCGCGGTAATGACAGCTTTTCCGGCCCTGCGGCACACATTGATAATGTGCTTTTGCGCCAGTGGAATCTGCTCAATAGGGAGCTGTTGACCAAGATCCCCCCTTGCTACCATTACGCCGTCCGCAAGCCTGGCAATCTCTTTTATATTTTCCAGGCCTTCGCCGCTTTCAATTTTTGCAATAATTTTAATGTGGGAAGAGTGGCTTTCAAGGAATTTTCTTATTTCGGTTACCTCGTGCGGAAAGCTCAAGAAGCTCGCCGCTATATAATCAAGATCCATTGAAATGCCAAATTCTATATCCTTCTTGTCCTGTTCGCCCATAATGGGAAGATTGGCATGAACGCCGATGAGATTGACGTTTTTTTTGCTGCCAATAACGGCTGTATTGTTTGCGCGGCACATGATGCCGCCGGCGGTATCAATCACTTCAAGCTCAAGGAGCCCGTCCGCAACAAGAACCCGGTGTCCGCGCTGCAATTTTGAGCCGGCTTCTTTCCACGACAATGAAATATGCGCGGGAGCTCCATTCTCTGCCGCCGTGGTAAAACAATCATCGGTAGAAATGACGACCTGGTCTCCGTTATTTATCGTAATTTTGCCGTCATGTTCAACCATACCCGTCCTTATCTCCGGCCCCTTGGTATCCAGCAAAATTGCAACCGGAATTCCCAGTTCGTCTGAAACACGTCTGACGCGTTCTATTGCGGCGCGGTGCTCATCCTGATTCCCATGAGAAAAATTAAGGCGCGCCACATTCATTCCGGCAAGTATAAGGTCGCGTACAACAGTATCATCGGATGATGCGGGACCTAAAGAACACACTATTTTAGTTTTTCGGTTTTTCATAAAATAAAAGGTATCTCCTTTTACTTAATCATAGCATAGATCAAAATCATTGGCAAATAAAAAAGGGGCTTTTCAGCCCCATTATGTAAAAACCGGAAACCCGGTCATTAGGCGGGGTGTGTAATACATTCAAGCCCCGCTGTTAATAATATATCAATAATTTACTGTGTCGTCAACATTTCGGTAATATCAGCCTGAATACCGAGCCCTCGCCCGCGTGGCTTTCCGCCTCGACAGTTCCCCCGTGAAGCAGGGCGATGTGCCGCACAATCGACAAGCCAAGTCCGGTGCCGCCCGCTTCACGGCTCCGTGAACGATCCACGCGGTAAAATCTTTCAAAGATACGTTCCAGGTGTTCGGACGGAATTCCAATGCCGTTATCTTTTACTTCGATAACAATTTGATCTTTTTCCTGAACAGCGCTGATTTTAATTGAAGAGCCGTTGCCGGAATATTTGATACTGTTGTCCAGAAGATTTATAAGGGCTTGAATAAAAAGCGAATTGTAGATCTGCACATTCAAATTGGTAGGACAAGAAACATCAATGGCAATATTCTTATTTTTTGCCGCAACCGCGACTGTTTCTATAGCCTCGTTAATAACGGAATCCAGAACAACGGTTTCCAACGGAGGGCGCGTTTCATCCCCATTCTCGAGGCTTACCAAAGTCAGAAGGTCTTTGGTAAGGTTATCCATTGACTGGGCGTTTTTCTTTATGATCTCCGCAAAATGATAAATCTGTTTTAAATCATCAAGCGAAGAATCAAGTATGTTTTCCGCGAATCCCTGTATCACCTGGATGGGAGTACGCAGCTCATGGGAAACATTGGCGGCAAAGTCCTTACGAACCTGCTCAAGCTTAACCAGCCGGCTGATGTCTCCCAGCACCATTACAATGCCGGGCGGTTTTTGCGGCAAGCCCGTGTCCACTGGCGCGGCAAACACCTGGAAGCATTGCTGACTGCCGGAAATATAGCGCTTAAGCGTAAATTCGCAGGGCTTGCCTGTTGAAAGAACCATTTGCGCCGCTTCTTCCAGTTCAGCCGAGCGGCTGAATTCAAGAAGGGAAACGCCGCTAATATCTTTTCCCTTGTCGAAGCCGAACAGGGAACAGAGCTTTAGATTCGCGAAAATAATATTTAAGTTACTGTCCAGTGTTATTACCCCGTCAAACATGCTATTAAGAATAACCTCGCGGTGACGGCTCTCTGTTTCGGCTTCTTCGGCTTTTGTATTCAGCTCGATTGTCTTTTCGTTCAATTCTGAATTGAGTTCCGCCTCAATAGAAACTGACTGCTTGCGTGAAAAATAATAAAGGGCCATACAGGTTCCAAGAATTATTGAAAATCCCAGAGACAAAAAAGGAAAGGTCGTATTCATAAGGCGGGAGAAAAAGCCGGGTATCAAACGGGAAAGGCGAAGAACTCCGGCAAATCGTCCGGAAGAATCCTGAATGGCTATTGCGGCGTAGAGGTAATACTGCCCCAAAGTCGCAGAACGCCGTCGCGCGGTTCCGATGCCCTCGTTTATGGCGGTTTGAAATTCAATACGATCCAGATGATTTTCCATAGCCGCGCTGTCGGCTTCCGTATCAAAAATCACCTGCCCTTTCCGGTCGATAAAAGTGATACGGTATGAACCAGAAATATTTACAAAGGAAGTCCATTCCGCCGCTGCCTTATCAGTAAAAATATCGGCGGACGTAAAATTCTTTAAAGCCCTTGCCGCTTCCTTCATGTTTTCCGTATTTATTTCGTAATACTGGTTATTCGCGAAGATGAGTACTCCCGCAATAAAATAAACCGAGACAATCAGCGCCGCTCCGGTCACAAAAACGTAGCTTCTTTTCAAAATGCTTTTCATTAAAAACCTCTAAAGTGCGTCCTTATTCCGTTTTGAACCTGTAGCCAATGCCCCGGATGGTTTCAATCATATCGCCAGAAGCCCCTAGCTTTTTTCTCAATCCCATAATTTGCACATCAATAGAACGATCCGTTACCGGGTAATCGTTTCCACGTATCGCGGTGATTAGTTTCTGGCGGGAAAAAACAATATCGGGGTTGCTCAAAAAATGGGCAAGGATCGCAAACTCAGTGGGAAAAAGATCGAGTGGCGTTTCTTCCAGAAAGGCCGTATGCCGCTCAATGTCTATCTTTAGCTTTCCCTGCTGGAAGAAGCTCTTGCTTTTGGAACCTTCGGTTTCCGCGGAGACAGCTTCTTTCCGCCTGAGAGCGGCGCGTATACGCGCAGCCAATACCCTGGGGCTGTAGGGCTTAACCACGTAATCGTCTGCTCCCAATTCCAGTCCGGTAACTATGTCGGCCTCCTCGCCCCGCGCGGTACACATGATCACAGGCAAGGTTTGCATGTCTTTATTTTCCCGTATTTTTTTTATGGTCTTAAAACCATCCATGCCGGGCAGCATAATGTCCAGAATAACGCAGTCCGCCCCGTTTTCACGTATAGTTTTTAGTCCTTCTTCTCCTGTTAAGGCCTGGATGAGTTTCCACCCCTCACGCGCAAAAGCGAATTTCAGCATTTCCTGTATTTCAGGATCATCTTCAATTATTAAAATTCGTTCCATGCTCAATCGTTTAGATCCTCATGCTTACCTTCGATCATATAAATAATACCCTCGCAGATATTGGTGATGTGATCCCCAAGGCGTTCCATATACCCTGAAAGTTTTAGGAGCCTCGCGGCGGCTTTGATAAGCTGCGGCTCTTTTTTCATAAGGGCAAGTATTTCCTCGGTAAGGGCTTTATGTTCGCCGTCTATTTTATCATCAAGCGCGGCTGCTTTTCTTGCGGACTTTGGATCCTGCGCAAGGTAAGCTGAAAACGCCTCCTTTAGCATTTCCTGGGCGGTCTCAACCATGTGTTCAATTCTGTCAATCGAACGAAACGAAGGGCGCTCTGACAATTTCACCGCGGCCTTTACCAAATGAATCCCATAATCGCCTATACGCTCAAGGTTCGCGGTAATTTTAAAAACGCTTATAAGTTCCCGCAAATCCCGCGCCACAGGCTGCTGGGTAGCGATAAGAACCAGCGCTATGTCTTCTATCTTTAACTGCTGAGCGTCTACAACTTTGCCGTTTTGTTTTACTTCTTCCGCAAGCTCCTTGTCGCCCGAACGCAGTACGGCAAGCGCCTTTCCAATATCTTCTTCCACCCTGGCGGCCATGAGCGCCAGCTCCTGCCGCAGTTGATTTAATTCTTCACTTAATAAAGTCCGCGCCTGCATCCTGCTTCTCCTTAACCAAAGCGGCCTGTAATGTAAGATTCGGTGCGTTTATCCTGGGGCTGGGTAAACACCTTTGCCGTCTCGGCATATTCGATAAGTTCCCCCAAAAGAAAAAACGCCGTCCTGTCGCTGATACGCGCCGCCTGATTCATTGAATGTGTAACAATGATGATGCTGAAATCCCGTTTCAGTTCTCCGATGAGTTCCTCAATTCTTCCTGTGGCAATCGGGTCAAGCGCGCTGGTCGGCTCGTCCATTAGGATGATCTCCGGCGCCATAGAGATACTTCGCGCTATGCAAAGCCTTTGCTGCTGGCCGCCGGAGAGGCTGTGCGCCGGTTTCTTCAGCCTGTCTTTTACCTCATCCCACAAGGCGGCTTTTATAAGGGACTGTTCCACAAGCTCAGCCAGCTTCTTTTTGTCTTTCATGCCCTGCATCCGCCTGCCGTAAGCCACGTTGTCAAAGACGCTCATGTTAAAGGGATTCGGCTTTTGAAACACCATGCCGATTCGCGTCCGCAGTTCGCTCACGTCGATGTCGCCGTAAATGTCCTCGCCGTCTAAAATCACTTCCCCGGTAATCCGGCAGGATGGGATTAGATCGTTCATCCGGTTTATAACTCTGATGAAGGTCGATTTCCCGCAGCCGGACGGGCCGATAAGTGCCGCCGCCTCGTTGCTGCCAATATCAAAATTAATGTTTATTAACGCCTGAAATTCGCCGTAGAAGAGATTCAAATTGTTGATTCGTAATTTTTCGCCTGCCATATTAATCCGCCGGATTTTAATCCGCGTTCTCTCCAATGCCGCTTCCGGCAGCGCCTCTGTATAATAACTTTACCAAGGTATTTATGATAAGCACCACTACTATCAACACCGCGGCGGCGGTAAAAGCGTGGGCAAAATCGTCCGCTTCGATTGCTTCTTTTGTAAGATAATAAAGATGAATTGTCAAAGTACGGCCTGATTCGAAAATTGTCCTGGGAAGGTTACGCGCAATACCGACTGTTAGCAGTACCGGCGCAGATTCGCCTACCACGCGGCCCGCGCCAAGTATTGCCGCTGTAAGGATTCCCGGCATTGCGGGGGGCAAAACCACGTGAAGTATGGTTTGAAACTTGGTAGCCCCCAGGGAAAGAGAACCCTCACGAAAAGAATCCGGTACAGTCTTTAGCGCTTCTTCTGTCGTTCTGATGATCACAGGAAGGATCATGATACTCAGGGTAAGCCCGCCCGCGATAATGGACTGACCCAGACGCAGGAAGCGGCAAAAGAACAACAGCCCGAAAAGGCCGTATATAATAGAAGGAATGCCTGCCAGGGTATCAATGGCAAGCCCCAGGAAGCGGCTTAAACCGGATTTAAAAGCGTACTCGTGCAGGTAAATGGCGGTCATGATCCCAAGCGGCACAGCAATAGCCAGAGACACAACCACCGTCCAGGCGGTAGCAACAATCATGGGAAGGAGGCTTTCACTCACGGGGCCAAAAATGACGGAGAGCTTAAACATTCCAGCGGACTGGACAAGTATGTAGGCGATGATTCCGACAAGCGCCGCACCTACTGCCGCCGAAGCAAGGGCCATCAGAACGTACCAGATACTATCGGTAACTTTTCTTTTTTTTAGATAATTCACGCGTCTATCTCTCCCCGGCGGCGTATTAAGAGGATAAGGCCATTCAGAAGAAGGATCATCACAAGCAGGACTATACCAATGGCGAAAAGCATGTGCGAGTGTCTGCCCTCGGCGTAACCCATTTCCAGGGCGATGGTCGCGGTCAAAGTCCTTACCCCTTCCAGCGGGCTTTTGATTAGCTGCGCCGAGTTTCCCGCGACAAGGATAACCGCCATCGTTTCGCCTACTGCGCGGGAAAAGCCCAGGATGATCCCCGCCAGCACCCCTGACTTGGCGTGCGGCAGAACCACATGCAAGGCCGTCTGCATCTTGCTTGCGCCTAATGCCAGGGACGCCTCGCGCCGGGAAAGCGGAACCGCCTGCAGGCACTTTTCGGAAACGGTTATAATCGTCGGCAGGATCATTATCGCAAGGACAATCACTGCCGAAAGCAGGCTGTTTCCCGACGGTGTCTTAAAAGTCTGCTTTACCAGCGGCACGATCACCATGAGGCCGAAAAATCCATAAACCACCGAAGGGATACCCGCCAAAAGCTCCACGCCGCTTCTAAAAACATTCGCGAACTTCGGCGGTAGGAACTCTGCCATAAAAAGCGCGCAGAGCAGGGCTATCGGCACCCCAATAAGAAGCGCGCCGAAACAGACCAGGATACTGCCCAGGATCATAGGAAAGATACCGTAAATTTTTCTGTATGCCGGAAGCCACTCCATACCGGCAATAAACTTGAACAAATTGTAAGGCGGTTCAGGAAGGATGATGTGTATCTTCTGGTTGAGGCCGGGCAATGCCCCGGGAAAGCTCACCGAGCAGGTATTCGCGTCGGGAAAACTTACATCGGCGTCCCCTGCCTCTATCGGCTGAAGCAATCTTGTGCGGTAATTTTTTTCTGGCGAAAGGAGGAAGGTCAGTTCCCGCTCCTCCCCCTTGTTTATAAATTGGAAGAAAACGCTTTTAACGTCCCAGGGAAACTCAATAAAACCTTCGGGGTTTTCGTACAGCTCCCCGTTAATTGTAACCCTGTCGAGTCTTTCGGTTACAATTCGCACGGTTTTGGCGGTGGGGACAAAAAAAGGCTCCGCCCCCTGGATTAGTATGAAAACAACAATGGCTCCCAGGGCGGCGACTCCGGTAAAGGAGAACGCCCTGAAAAGCCATGTAAAAACTAAATCCGTTATACGACGATTTAACATCCCTTCCTTAGTTTACACTGATCCAGCTTGTTTTTACAATGTTTTGACCCGCGGGGCTCATGACCCAGTCAAGGAACGCCTTGGTTTCGGCGTTAAGCGCCGCGCCTTTTTTCGTCAATAGAATAAAGGGACGGGCGATTTTGTAAGAACCGGCAACCACGTTAGCTGTAGTTGCGGCGACTCCGTCAACGCTTAAAGCCTTGATTGAATTATCCACTGAGCCAAGTGATATGTAACCTATTGCGTCGGCGTTACGGGACACCTCGGCTTTGATTGCCCCTGTCCCGTCGAACTCTATCGCGCCCCTGACCAGCTTGTCCTGGAACTTGAGGATCTCCTCAAAAGCGCCGCGTGTTCCCGATCCAGGTTCCCTGGAGACCACGGCGATACGCCCAGTCTTGCCCTGCGCCGCCGCGCCAAGCTGTTCCCAGCGGGTAATTTCTCCGGTGTAAATATCCTTGATCTGCGCCTGGGTCAAACTCGCAATCGGGTTCGCGTTATTAATGACAACCGCGATGCCGTCGATGGCTATAACGAGCGTGTCAATTCCCGTTCCGATTTCGGCGGGGGTCAGTTCCCGGCTGGACATACCGATTTCACAGGTACCGGCGGGCACGCCCTTGATTCCGTCGCCTGAGCCGGTGGCGCTGACGGTGAATTTGACATTGCCGCGAATCTTGGCGTACTCGGCGACAAACAGTTCCATCAGGGGATTAACCGAGGTTGACCCGCCCACCGCAATAGTGTAGGGCGCTGCCGCCGATTGTGCCGGGCTTGCCTGCTGTGAACCAGCGTCGGCTTGCCTGCCTGCCGCGAAGGCCAATGCGGCGGTTAAAACGAAAGCCATAAAAACAAAAAGTGATTTCTTCATTGTAAAACTCCTCTTAAAAAAGTTACTTAATAATGTCTTTATTATTGTTCAGGAATGGTGATGCTTTTGTTAGAAATTGGTTAATATTTGCGGTTTCTTAAAATATTTTTCCTTCTCATTCGTCTTCAGTATTAAGGAGTAAACAATGAAAAACACAATTAAATTCCGTTTTATAGGCATTCTTATCATGTTGGTAACCTGCGTTTTGTTCGGCGTGGTTGTTATGCTGCTGTGGAACGCCCTATTGCCTGAGATTTTCGCTTTACCGCAAATTAGTTACCTGCAAGCGGTAGGGCTGCTCATTCTGGCGCGGCTCTTATTCGGCGGTATAGGCGGTAACTTCCGGGGTCATGCAATGCACCGTGGAGCAAGAAGAGACGGGTATCCGTTTCGTCACGACAACAAACTTCGCGAAAAGTGGATGAACATGAGCGAGGAAGAACGCAAAGACTTTATGGAAAAGGAGAAAGATTTTTCTAACTTTTTTCACGGACGCTTTTCACGCTTTCGTGATTCTTTTACGGACGATGAAAAACCGGAACAGGGCAGGTAATAAAAATGAATAAACCGGTAATAGCCGTACAGAACCTGACCAAGCGCTACAAGGGCGCGGGAAAACCAGCGGTAGACAGCATCAGTTTTTCCGTGGGCGAAGGAGAGTTCTTCGCCTTCCTTGGGCCTAACGGCGCGGGTAAAACAACAACCATCTCAATCCTGACCACAACGCTTTCCAAAACTTCCGGGGAACTGCACATAGCCGGATTCGACGTGGACACACAGTCGCGGCAGGTGCGCGAAGAAATCGGGATTATCTTCCAGCAGCCGAGCCTTGACGAGAACCTCAGCGCCGAGGAAAACATCCGCTTTCACGCCTGCCTTTACGGTATGTGCGGCTACCGCCCCTCTTTTAAACTGATGCCTCAGGCGTACCGTAAAAAGGTACTGGAACTGGCCGATTTGGTCGGCCTCGCCGATGTGTTGGGAAAGCCCGTCAAGAAACTTTCTGGCGGTATGCAGCGCAAGCTGGAAATTATCCGCAGCCTTATTCACACGCCGAGGGTGCTATTCCTGGACGAGCCTTCCCAGGGCCTTGACGCGGTAAGCCGCCGGGGGCTGTGGGACTACATCAACACAGTGCGCCGTCAATACGGAACCACGGTCTTCCTCACCACCCACTACATTGACGAGGCGGAAAACACCGACACAGTCTGTGTAATAAACCACGGAAAAATCGTCTTTATGAATTCGCCCGATGAAATGAAGCAGAGTTTGCTGAAGCAGGAGCTTATCATCGACGCGGATGACCGTAACGCGCTTAAAGCGGAACTTGGTTCCCTGAATTTGAGTATGACCGCCAACGGCAAGGTCGTTGTTCCCTTTCAGGGGCGCACGGCGCAGGAGCTGATCGCGCAGATTAAAACGCCGCTTTCGGTTCTGAAAATCCACGAGCCTTCGCTGGAAGACGCTTATGTGGAACTATTACAGAAGACAGAAACAGAAAACACAACAGGAAACGCAAAATGAACGACACAATAATTCTAACACGCGGAAAGTCCCGCGTTTTCCGGGAACTAAACACCGTCCTTACCGTAATGGCGCGGGACATTACCCTTTTTTTCAAATCCATAGCCACGCCGCTTATGAGTATTGTTATGCCACTTGTTATGATGGGCATGATCGGCGGCAACCTCTCGCAGAACATGGCAGGTTCATTGAACTTTCAATTCGGGACATTTATGATGGTGGGGATGATGGTCAATATGCTGTTTATGATGACTTCGATGAACATGACAAGTTTTGTTGACGATCATCAGACCGACTTCATACAGGAAATGCTTGTTTCGCCTGTGTCCCGCTATTCGCTTGTTATCGGCAAGATTTTCGGCTCCATGTTCGGAGCGATCTTAAGCCTAACAGGAACGCTCATTGTGGGTTTAATTATGGGCATCACCCTGAGCGCAGGCCAGCTTCTTATGATCCTCGCGCTGTCGCCGCTAATGTGCCTTTCAGGCGGCGCTCTGGCGATGATACTTATCGGCCTTATCAGGAATAAAACCGCCGCGAATATGGCGGTATCGCTCATCACCTTGCCGCAGATGTTTCTTTCAGGAGCGATTATTCCCATCAACAATTCATCCGGCGCGCTCTTTGTTATAAGCCGTATGCTGCCAATGACCTATTGCCTTGATCTGGTGCGCGCGGTAGTTTACGCCGGAACGCCGGAGTATGATCAGGTGGTGATGTTCAACCCATTAATCAACTTCGCCGTTATCGCCGCGCTGACAGTTCTGTGCCTAATCATCGGGACTTTCTGTTTCGCTCGCGCGGAAAAAAACAGGTAAAAGCAGAAACGCATGGCAGGTAAAACAGCGGAAGTATTTTTAAGTTTCAGACAGCGGCTGCTGAATTTCATAAGCTCACGGGTAAGCCAGGTTGAAGATGCGGAAGATATTTTACAAGACGTGTTCTATCAATTTACCAATGTGAATAATCTGATTAATCCAATCGAAAACATTTCCGCGTGGCTTTTCCGCGCCGCGCGGAACAGGATTATCGACCACTACAAAAAAAAGAAAGATGAACCATTGCCAGCAACATACGACGAAGACGATGATGAATATATCATTGATGAGATATCAGACATCATTTACGGCGAAGAAGCAACGCCTGAAATAGAAATGCTGCGCTCATTGGTTTTTGAAGAAATACAAACCGCCCTTGCCGATTTGCCAAAGGAACAGCGCGAGGTTTTTGAGTTGACCGAATTGCTGGATTATTCGGTAAAAGAGGCCGCTGAAAAAACCAATACGCCTCCCAATACAGTTCTTTCGCGCAAGCATTACGCGGTGAAATTTTTACGAGAGAGATTACAGGAATTGTACGACGATGTTATATGTAAATAACGGTCATTGACAAAATAATCCTCCGGCATAATACTAAGCCTGAAAACAGCAGGCAAAAAACACTGTGGCTTCAATAATTCTTTTAATAATCATTTATATCTCATTTATAAGTCTGGGCTTGCCGGATTCATTGCTTGGATCGGCATGGCCTTCATAGGAATCATCGCTTTATTACTGCCTTTCAGCAGGACGTTACTATTGCCCGGCTTTTTCATAATCGGACTCGGCTGCGCCCCAATCTACCCAAGCCTTCTGCACGAGACCCCAAGAAATTTCGGCGGCGAGAAATCACAGGCAATAATGGGGATACAAATGGCAAGCGCATACATAGGAACTACGTTTATGCCGCCCTTGTTTGGACGGCTGGCGTCATATTTAAGCTTCAAAGCTTTTCCGTTTTTTATCGGCGGTATATTGCTGCTAAATATTATTATGGTTGAATCAGTGAACAAAAAAATTGGAAACCATAGTGAGACCTGAAATTTTCAGATTTGGAGACAGGCGACGTTTTAATGCCGCCTGTCTCCGTTAGAATTATATGCCCTTGAGCAAACAACCTAATGAAAGCAAAGCGCCGCCGGCGAAGGCGACCCAGTTGTTAATTCCGCTGACTAACGGAATAGCGACGATCGAGCCGAGCAATCCTAAAACGATCAGGCATACGCTGACAACAAAGATGCCGTTTTTGGGTGCAGATAATCTCATAAATAAATCCTCCTAAAAAATTTAGCATAAAGCCAATGTAAATATACAATTTTTTATGGGGTCTGAAATATGCGAAAATATTTTTTTTAGTGTTAAACAAATTTTAATCGTGTTATTTTTTACTCTATTATTGAAACCTACCAATTTTAGCAGGTAAAAAACAGCGAAAACAGGCAAACCTACTGAATTTTGCAGGTAGCAAACGCGTTTTTTCAGCCGTATATTTTTCATAAATGCGTGTTTCTAACACGCGGATCCATTTCAGGAGGTGTACTATGAAAAAGTATACAATTTTTAGCGTCTGCTGTCTAATCGCGCTTTGTACAGCAGGAACCGTTTTTGCTCAGCAAGGCAGCGGCTTTACCGGTCCTTTCATCCCCGTAACCAACAGCTTGCAGGCAGAGTATCAGGCTGTAACAGTCAACCAGTTGCAGACCCTTCCCCTTGCCAAGACTTACATTACGCTGACAGGCAATATAACCCAATTCCTCGGGCGTAAAAATTACACCTTTCGGGATGCAACCGGCGAAATCACCGTTGACATTGATACACATTACTGGTGGGGATTGTCCGTTGGTCCATCCGACAGAGTTCAAATTCTCGTTGAGGTTGAACGGAAGAAGAATGGAACGATTGAAGCCAGAGCAAAAGGCATCAGAAAACTATAAGTTGCCAATGAAACAGGCGGATAATACATATGCTGTATACATAAGTTTATCCGCCTAAACCTAAAATTGACGCTTTCGGCATTATGATCTAATTTGTTTTAGGAGGTTTTGGTATGGAAAAACGTACATTATCTGTCATCTGGCTCTTTTCCCTTTTATTCGTAACAGTAATTGTTCACGGACAGGGTTTTAACGGCCCCGGCGTTAATAATAACAGGCAAGGACAGCCGGTTATGGTCAACGTGCCAATTCTGGTTAGTGCAGCAAGGAATCTCCCTAAAGATTCATGGGTAGTATTATCAGGTAATATAACAAACACACTGCCGGGTGGTAAGTATTATACATTCCGTGATTCCTCCGGAGAAATTACCATTGAAATCGAACCTAAAGTCTGGCGTGGCCTGTCTGTTGAACCGTCTGACAGAGTTGTGATCGGCGGTGAAATAGAAGTAAATAAAGGGCAGGTTTTGATTGAAGTAAAAACCATATCCGGCTCCGGCAGAATGAATACCAGACAAGGACAAGCGCTTACTATTACCCAGCCTATTACCGTGAATGAGGCAAGGAATCTTCCCAATGATTCATGGGTAATAGCAGCCGGAAATATAATCAATTTTGTAGGGAAGGAATACTATACTTTCCGCGACTCTTCCGGAGAAATCAGCGTTGAAATTAAACGAGAAGTCTGGAGAGGCTTGTCGGTAGGCGTATCCGACATGGTTGAAATTCACGGTGATCTCAAAATTAAAAAGGGGCAATTTTCAATCGAAGTAAAAGCCATAAGAAAGCTTTAGCTTTCGTTATGGCTTTGCGCAAAGGAGTATTTTATGCGGGGCTGGCTGGATGTAACAGTTTCAAAATTTTTTCAAACACGTGACGAATTGTCCTTTCGTAATATCAGGGGTGGATTATGGTCAGCCCTGCTGGTTTTTCCCATTGCCGTCATCATGGGTAATTTGCGTTATTATGACCACGGTTTCGCGTTCACAGGATTTGGATCGTCCCAACTGATGTTTTTCCTTTTAGGGCTTGGACAACTCACGCTGGCCTTTACGCCAAAACGGTTTATCCTCCCGCTTCTCCGTCTGGCGGCGCTTGTTTCAGCGGCTCTCCTGCCATTCCTGATTTTCCTGCCAATAGGTTTCGGACAGTTTGTCTTCTATATGGTTTTCAAATTTTTTAACGGCTTAAGCGCCGCCTGTGCTTTTTACCTGTTCTGTTTTGTGCTGAATAATGTTGAGCGGCTCGCAGGTATGGCTCTTATCCAGTTGTATTACGGGATTTACTATGTAGCTTGGAGCGCATTACCCGGTATTTATACGGTGGTTGAAACTTGGGGTGCCCTTGTTGTTTCGGCAGTTTTTCTTGTTGCGGTTTTTTCCTGCCGGACAAAACAATGGTCTCAATATAATCTGGAAATTAATACCGATAACGACGGCAACGGATCGGGTGTTCCTTTTGTCATTGGTTTGGGCGTTGTTCATTATATGATCATGTGCGTGAGCAATTACATTGATTGGACAGAACATAGCATTTCCAGTTTAGCTTTTGGTTTGGGAACTCTTTTATCCATTATACTGGTCATTATCATCCAACTGCTAAAAGGCCGCAATGCGCTGTCCATCTGGCTCATGTTCCTTGCCCTTACATTGTTTGGGCTTGCCGCCCTCCTGTACGACAAACCAATAGGTATCATTTCTGGTTCTTTCGCCTACGGCTTGGGTGACAGCCTTGGCTACATTATCCTCTATTATCTCTGCGCCGGAGCAATTAAGCGAAGCAAATCCCTCAGAATGTTCAGACTCTACTGCATGGTGTATTTTACCGAATATTTTATCATTTCAAGTTTATTTTCCTTTTACTTCCAATATTTTGACGGGCCTGACAATGTACTGGCTTTCGGTATTGTGTTTGTCCTGGTCTGTTTGTGTTTATTGTTCATGCCGTTTATACAAAAACGGTTATTTGACGCGGACTGGACAGATGGGCTTTACTTGCGGGACATGGAAGAGTATTCCCTGCCCTTCGCGCGGACGGAAGCGATTAACACCGAAAACCACCTTGATCTAACGTCCCGTGAGGAGGAAATTTTTACAATGCTGCTTACAGGCAGAGCGCCCAAAGAAATCGCCTATACATTGAAAATCAGCCCCTATACTGTCAATTTCCACCAAAAGAACCTGTACCGCAAATTAGGCGTACAAAGCAGGGCGGAACTCTTTGCCCGTTATTTGTCCAAAATTGAACTCCACGGCGACAAAAATAACAGGGCGACAGATATAATCAAGCTTAATGAATTAAACAAACATCTTATTTCGGAAATTGAAAAACTGGAAGCGTTATCAGTAACCGACGAACTTACAAAAATAAACAACAAGCGTTCATTTCTGGAATACATGAATTTGATATGGGAGCATTGCCAGCATTTACGCCTGCAATTAAGCGCTGTAATGATTGATGTTGACAACTTCAAAAAATATAACGATTCCCTCGGGCATCTGGAAGGAGACAAGGCGCTGATAGCTATAGCGCAATGTATAAAAAACCAGCTAAAAAGGGAAACGGATTTCGTCGCGAGATTTGGCGGCGAAGAATTTGTTTGCCTGCTTCCGTTTATAGAAAAAGATGAGGCGCTCGCTTTGGCGGAAACAATAGTGCAAAGCGTTGAAAACATGAATATTCCTCATCCAAAAAACGATAATTCAAAATACCTGACAATCAGCGCGGGAATGGCCCATATGGTTCCGAACGATAACGATTCTTCTAATCAACTGTTGGATTTGGCGGACAAGGCGTTATATGCGGCAAAAAAAACAGGGAAAAACAGGGTCGTGGTCAATTAGTGTTTCCATTTGATCTGCTCCCCCGCGCTTGTGTAGACCGTCGTGTTAGGCGGAACAGACTCGGTTATCCACACGTTTCCGCCGATTACGCTTCCTCGGCCAATAACCGTCTCGCCGCCCAAAATTGTCGCGTGGGAATAAATGGTAACATCGTCTTCTATCGTGGGGTGGCGCTTATGGTTGCCTTCTTCCTTTTTGACCGAAAGCGCGCCCAGGGTAACCCCCTGGTAGAGTTTGACATTGTTGCCGATGATCGTTGTCTCGCCTATAACCACGCCTGTTCCGTGATCGATAAAAAATGATTCCCCGATCTCAGCGCCCGGGTGAATGTCGATGCCTGTACTGCCATGTACCATCTCGCTCATCATGCGGGGGATGAGGGGAACCTGCGCCTTCCAGAAATAATGGGCAAGCCGGTGAACGGTAATTGCCCGAAAGCCCGGGTATGAAAGTATTACCTCTTCAAAGCTTTTCGCGGCAGGATCGCCCCGGAAACTTGCCTGCATATCAAGGGACAGGACGCGGCGAATCTGCGGAAGCCCCTCGAAAAAACTATCCACGATAAGTTCCGCAGCGGCATGACAGCCGCCATGACCGCAGCTAAAAGAGCCTTCCTTGACAGAAAAAGCAAGACTCTTTTCCACTTCGCGGATCAGCTCTCTGGCAAGGTGGTTTACCTTTTCGGCGGTTATGAGTTTGAGGTTGCTGTGATCAAGCCCCTGGTTTTCCCGAAAGCCGGGGAAAATTAGCTCGTCCAGGCCTTGCACAATGTGGGCTATGTTTTCCCTGCCGGGCAGGTTCGCCCCGCCGGAATGGTTCACCATGCCATAAGCGCCGTAGGTTTCCATAAGCGAATCTATGCTCTTGCCGATTCTGTCCATGCAAACACTGTATCAAAAACTTGACTGGTAATAAAGATCACGGATCAGTAAATCTTTGTACCCTATAACATCTAATCCTTTACATTCTTCCCATAACAATAATTCTAAATAATTTTACCACTAACCACACAAACCGACACGAACTTTTACCACATATCTTTTCGATGTTCGTGATGGTTCGTGGTAAATTCTTTGTAAATATTTAGTTGTTATAAATTCTTACAACTCAAAGACCCTGTGCATAAACAGAGTGGCGGCCTGGGCTACATTAAGGCTGTCCATAAGGCCGGTTCCGGGGATGCGGACAAGCACAGAGCAGGCCTCCTTTACATCTTCGGGAAGCCCCAGTTCTTCGTTTCCAACAACCAAAGCGATGCCCCTCTTGCCTGTTTTTTTCTTTTCCTGAACGATGCGCTGTAAGTTTTCTATTCTTTGGCGCGCCCTTGTATCAGTCCCAATGGTAATCAAACTTTTTGAAGCGTCAGTTAGAAAGGCCGCAGTGTTGTGTACGCTCCGTACTGTAACATGTTCCATGCCGCCCTCGGCAACCCTGTAAGCGCCTGTGGAAAGCCTGGCTTCGCTGTCCTTATCTGAAATGACAACATATTTAACGTCGAAAAACGCGGCAGACCTTATCATTGCCCCCAGATTGTGGTCGTTCCCCACAGAATCAAGTACGATGCCGGTGCTCCCTTCCTGCGACCATTCCTCCAGGTCTTCCTGCGACATGGGTACCATTTCCGGAAGAAGGATCATGGCAACAACGCCTTGATGGTGAGTCGATTTGCAAATTTTTTCCAGCTCCTCGTCTTCGCAGATCTTGTAGGGCCGCTTGCGCTCCGCCAGCTTTTTGCAAATACCTGTAAATTGTTGTAACCTTTCTTCCCTGAAAAAAAGGCGGTTGATCTGTTCGGGATGGTACTCCGCAAGCGCGATTACAGCGTTAAGGCCGCACACCGCCAGTTCCTGTGTCATTTTGTTCAGCATAAAACGAGTATATCTAATTTTGAAAAATTATAATATAAATGAAAGCACAACCATGAAAGATAAAACCGAAAGAACTTATTACGACTACACTTCCGCAAAGCCCTTTAACGCTGAGATTGTTAAGCTCTGCCCTCCCCTGAACGGCGAGACGCAGGTTATCTTGGACAAAACCATTTTTTATCCCGACGGCGGAGGCCAGCCTGCGGATCGCGGGACAATCAACGGCGTTCCCATTTTAGACGTTAGAGAAAAAGACGGGGAAATTTTTCACATGGTTTCCGCGGAAAACTCAGGAAAACTGGAAGTTGGGAAAGCGGAGCTGATTCTTGACAGCCGCCGACGCCGGGATCACACGCAGTTGCATACAGGCCAGCACCTTCTTTCTGGCGCCCTTTTAAGAATGACCGGGGCGCCGACAGTCTCGATGCACATGGGCGAAGATACCTGCACGATTGACGTGAACGCGCCGGAAATAAAAGATGAGACTCTCGTAGCTGTAGAGGACGCGGTGGCTGACGCTATAGAAGAAAACCACCCGGTAACCGTTCATCTCTGTCCTCCGGAAGATATTTCATCTTTTAAGCTCCGAAAACTTCCGCCTGAGGACGAAGAAGTAATTCGCGTGGTGGAAATTGAGGGGCAGGACATTATCGCCTGCTGCGGAACCCACCTAAAGTCAACGGCGGAAATCGGACTGCTGCGCATATTTGGAGCTGAAAAATACAAGGGGATGACCCGTATCACTTTTCTCGCGGGCCGCCGTCTTTTGCTTGACAGCCGCGTTTTAAGGCACAACGCCGTCATTGCCTCACGCGCCCTCAGTGTGCCGGTGAACGGAATAGGCGGCGGCGTTCTTAACCTCGCGGAAAAACTCGCGGAGATCGAGAGGCGGCTCAAGGTCTTCGCAGAGGCGGCCGTAAAGGAAAAAGCCGAGGCGCTTGTTCAGAAGGCCGTCAGCGCGTCAACCTATTCAAAGCTTCCGCCCATTATTGTCGAATCCTACGCCGAAGAGGACATCAATGAGGTGCTGAACATAGGCAAAATCGCCCAAAAAAAGATACAGGCGGTCTTTGTGCTGGCTTCCACGCAGGACAATAAATTTGCCGCTTACAGCGGTGTAGAGGGTTTTGATTTGCGAGCGTTTATAAAAAGCGCGCTTGAAGCTCAGGGCGGCAAGGGCGGAGGCAGCAATACATTTTTTCAGGGGAGCTTTGGAACCAGTAAAGCTGCCGAGGATTTTCTTGAGAGTATAAAAAAAGGCGGCGCTTAACTAGATCATAACGACTGATTATGAGCGTTGAGTAATTCGGCGCTGTTCGCCTTTTTCTCCTTCTCAATTTCAAGCAGCCTGTTAATAATATCCCTGTCGCCCTTTTCTACTGCCTTGACAATATCGTCCGACATGGCCGCCAGGAAGTTGATATCATAGCGAAGTTTGTCCGTAAGGCCTACAATTTCGCTGCAGTTACTTGTTACTTTTGTGTTATTCTCTTTCAGATCCTTAAGTGATGAAGTAACTCCCGAACTTTCATCGGCCAGCGAGGTAAGGGTGTCGATTAGCTGAGTCATGGTTGTGGCAAAGCCGTTTATCTCGTCAGACATGCCGTTTATAAGGGTGCCGGTATCGGTTGAACGCTTTGTTGTAGAGGTGATTCCGGTGATTATGCTTGACAAGGTTTGGGAAATGCTTCTCGAATTCTCCCTGGTGCTTTCGGAAAGCCGGCGAATTTCATCGGCAACAACAGCAAAACCCTTGCCCGCATCGCCCGCGTGGGCGGCCTCAATGGCCGCGTTCATGGAGAGGAGGTTTGTATTTGACGCTATAACACTGATGATTTTTATTGCCGCCGCGATACCGTCAACCGATTCGGAAATATCTTTTACCGCTTGAACCATTTCCTTCATGGCTTCCTGACCCTTGGTAGCGCTGCTTATAAGCTCCATTATTGATTCACGCTTTTGCCTGGAAAGCTCGGAAGTACCCTTCAATGAATTCAGTATGTTTACCGTAGAAGACGAAGAATTATTAACTGAATCGGTTTGGTTATTCAGGCTTTGGTTGAGCTGTTCAAGTAATCCGTTTATTTGTTCAATTACGCCGAGGGCGCGTCTAATGTGTTCCCCTAATTGCTGGTTAATAAATATTGTGGTCTTTTTCTCTTCTTCCAGCATGGCATGTGTGTAATGAGCGCAATTTTCAGGTTTGTTTAACTTGTTAAAAATCGCCGTTGCCATTGCTTTGCAGCTTCCGTAACCGCATGCGGTGCAATCGTATATATCCGCATCGCTGAATTTTTTCATAGTGGCGAATACTTCTTTTAATTGCTGTTCGCGCGGATACTTAATTTGGTTATTGCCTGAAATATCAACATAACTGCGATTATAGAGATCAGACTTCCAGTACCGGCTTAATTGCTTGTGGTACTTTTTGTACAGTCCTTCCGCTTTCTTCGGATTTAATTTTGTCTCCAGCTCGGTGCTGCGTTTGCGTACCGGGCTTTCAAGTTCATCCATGCCTTTATGGGAATTTCCTGTTCCCGGGCCGCCGACACAGCCTTTTTCACAGTTAAGACAATCCACAAGCAAGGGGAATACTGTTTCCGGCTTGTGGAGTTCTTCAGAAACTTCCTTTAAATACGGATAGATTGTGTGAACTCCTTCTATTTTACGTGTATTGCGTCTTATGCCGGGAACAAAGCGCTCGGCGGTATCCAGCAAGCCTCCGGGAGTTGGAAACATTACTCCCCGTTCCGCCAACATACCCATATATTCTTCCGCCGGGTAATCTGACAGCCTGATTTTCTGCTCTTCAAGATATTCTTTTAGGGCAAGCATTGTAACGTTGTAGTCCCCTAATCGTGTTTCCTCAAATTCCCTTTTCTTTGCGATGCAGGGTGATATTACCGCAACCCTGCAATTATCGTATTGGTGGTAATATTCCTTTACCATTCTAATTGTATGCAGCATAGGACTGTCCGCCGTCGCGAGAAATGGCAATAAGTCCGGGTGGTATAGTTCTATGAAGCTGACAATCGCAGGACAAGGCTGAGAAATCACCAGCTTTGGGTTCTTTTTCTTAATAATATCAAGGTATGTAATTACGGTGAGTTCCGCGCCAAGACTGACATCAAACGACTCTGTAACCCCTATGGATTTAAAGTACCCGTTCAAATTCAGGTGTCTTCCGGGGAAAACCGAGGCCACAGCAGGCGCTACTACAGTAATTATCTTAATTCCCCGTTTCAAATCATCTAAAAACTGTTTTGTGTCGTCAACGATTTTACGAGCCCCGTGAGCGCAGACGTAGATGCAGTTTCCGCAGCCTATGCACAGGTCTTTATTGATAGTTAACCTTTTCCCCGAACCGTCCATGCAGTATTTAACAGGACATGCTGTTATACAGGCATAACAGTTGATGCATTTTTCCTCATCTATTCTGATGACCGGTGCAAGACTAGCTACGTTACTCATTTTCTCCCCCTAAAAACTTATTCGAAAAAGGCGTTTATCCGGAGAAAAATTATTAATTTGCGCCAAATTCGGTGATTTTTCTATTCTTCTCTAGTGGAAATCGCTTTTTCGATCGTTTCTACCAGATCTTCCGGAACTACCGGTTTTGACATTACAGCATACGCGGTAGATCTTCTCGCCTGCTCGAAAAACTCCTTTCCTTCATTACCACTAATAATGATTATCGGCACATGAATGTAGCTCGGTATTTTATGGATATCAACAAGAAACTCAAAACCGGATATATTCGGCATCTTAATATCCAAAAGAATCACATCCGCCTTATAATTGTGTATATAATTCATAGCCTCAGAAGCCGAACTGACAGTCCGAAGATCGTATTTTTGGGCTAATATCCCTTTAAACACCGCCAATTGTATGGTATCATCATCAATTGCCAGAACTATCCTCTTATCCTTATCTGCCATGTGGTATATCCTTTATAATAATATAAACCATAAAATGTTAAAAATCAAGCTTTTTTGTGCTTATGTCTTTCTTTAAAAACTAAAAGAATGGGAAATTTCCTCAAATTCGCTTGTTCCGGCAAATTGAATATCGTCAAAGAGAATGGTCTGCATCACAATGCCCTGGTTTATCTTGCAAAAAAAACTTAAAAGCATGTACCCATAACCGCCGCCGAATTTGGACGGCGGAAAAAGAATAAAAGCCGAGACGCCTATATCTCCGTTGAACTCATAGGCCACATCCTCTTCGTCATAGAGTTCCACTTCATTAAGGTCAACCTCGAAACCGGCGGCGCTGTTGATAATAGGAATGATAAAAAGCGCAAAAGATCTGTGAATATTAGCCGCATTGTATTCAGTTTGGGCAAAAAGGCCGTAGCGCAGCTCGTAATTGCCGCCGCTGTCGGCAAAAGTACATACTGTGCCGAAAGAATCCGCAGGAGTATCTACCAAAACCATATGCGGGTATTGAAAAATCTCAACATCGACATCTCCCCCGATAACAAAGGGGAGATCCTGTGTCTGAGCGCCCAGAGACAGGGCCGCCGCAAAAAAAACAACGAAAAAAGGCGTTTTTTTACTTTGCATTGCTTCTCTGACGCTGCCGCAGAGCCTGTTTGAAAATCGCATCGGCGTCGATCTTATCATCCACACCTATAAGGGGCGTAGTTCCTTCCCCGTTTACACTGCGGAAAAGAGGCGTTGACGGAATGCTGTAAGCCCAGCTTTTTTCGCTGTTTAACAGATGATCCAGCACAGTGGCAACTGCGAGGCAAAAATAAACCAGGGAAGCGTTGGTTTTAATTTTAACGCCCGCAAGAATAGCGTCAATCCGGATTGAAACGGGATTGGGAACCTGGAATGCATAAGGTTCCCAGGGATTTTCAATACCGTCACACTTCGTACCCGCCTCACTCCCTCCCGCCTTGTTTCCGTATTCAATACCAGTCGCCACGGCGGCAAGGTACTTTCTAAGGGTTCTTATTTTGGCGTAAATCGCAACGGAGTCTTTTTTCTGCAGCGTGGGCGGAACAAGGGATTCAAATTTATAAAAAGGAAGCAAATAAAACCGCTTTACCCAGTGCAGTTCCGTTATAATTCTTTTGGTATACTGTGAATTGCGTTCCTCAATAGGGCCTTCCAAAATACGGACATATTCCGACAGCCGCGGCAAGTATTCTCTTTCAAAGCTTAAGTCAATGTAATAATGCCAGTTGTTTATTATTTCTCCCAAAACGGCATCGACCCTTTCCGTGTTTCCGCCGGAAGCCGGAACTGAGCCGAATTTAACATATCGCAGACCGAAAAACAGTTCTTCCATGGTACGCATTAAAATATATATCTGCTGCATGGGATCTGTTGGTGCAATATTTATAATTCCTTTCTTTAAATCGAAAATTCCAACGAAATATGGATAAAAATCCGGATAGGTCGAAGGCCGATCCCAGCCCGCCTTGGGGAAAAGCATTTCCAGGGTATTTAAACCGCGCTCCAGGGCTTTTTTCTCGGCCTCTTCCGACGCCCTTTTCTCTTTTTCCTCCGGTGAAATCTCTTCTTCTTTTGGCTTATCCTGGGCTGCGCCTTGTTCCGATCCCGCTTCTGCTTCCGGTGCATCGGACGCATGAGCCGTTTCTTCATCCTGAGCGGACTGTTCGGCGCCGGAATCAGAATCGCCAGCATCAGTTTGTACATTCATAACATCCGGTTTTATTTGGCTGTCTTCGGTAACACCCAGAAAGGCCATATACCGGTTTTTGCGCAGGCCGAAGAAAAGATCATAGCTTAAATAACTTGGAGAAATTAACTTCATAAGAAGAGGATAGAGCAGGAAACTAATATCCTTATAGACTCCCGAATAAGCGGTAAGCGCCGAACGGATCATCTCCTGATATTTATTTTTGGCCTCGCTTGGACTTTCAATATAAAGCAGTTTATACAGAACCTTGTAAGCGCCGCGAATGTGGGCGTCCAAATTAAGCCTAGCCAGAATAAAGAGAGGTTTGTAAATCATCCTGAGTATGTCGGCAAATTCGCCTGCCCTCACGCCTTTGGGGCGCGCCTGGATTTTGGCGAGATCTCCTGAGATCTTTTCTATGTCCCAGTATCTGATTACATCAAGAATTGAATATGCAAGCGGAGCGGTTTTTTTCATCCTCTCGTTCCGCTTGAAATTATTACGGGGAAGCATATTGCGGGTGGAAACAACCAAAGTTTCTATTCTTTTGTAGTACTCAGGCATTCGGCGTGTTACAAATACCGGGCTTACATAATCTATAACTTCGCTAAAAAGTGAAATTATCGAAATAAAAACCTGGGTTGGGCTTTTTATCTCGAACTGGGGCTGTCCGGCGAACCTGTCCATTTTAATGCGCTCCCAGTAGCCGATTTTAACCGGGATTGACGGATCGTCCGCGGGATCCAGTCCGCTCAAACGGTCAAATCTTTTCTTCCCGGGTTTCTCATCTTCAAGGTCAAATTCCTGAAGTATTTCCACCCGGCGGCCCGGTTGTCCGATTCCTGCCTTTCCGCTTCTTGCGCGGCGGTTATGCTGCCTGGATTCTTCTTCTTCCTCTGTCCTTTCATAGCCTACTTCCCCGCCCAATTTTTTGGCGAGTTCTCTGGCTTCGTCCGCATCGAGGTCTCCCAATTTGTCCCGCACCCGGTCCAATTCACCGGGGGCATATACCGCTTTCTTTGCCATCTTAAATCCGTAAAAAGAATTTTTCCCCTATTCCCCAGGCGTCTTTTACCGGCAGCTCTTTTCCGTCGGCGTCAACCAAAAGGCCGTTAAAACACCCCAAAGGATTCTCGTAATGGTACCCGAAAAGCACGCTTGTGTACCTGGAAAAAACCGTTTTCCTGATATTCTTTTCAGGCTCCTTGGGATTAAACACCAAATCGATCATACCTTCCATGTCCTGAATAACCCAATTTTTTTCATCTTTGATATTCCTGGTTATTTTCACCGGCGGCATAGGGGTAAGTTTACCGTCAATCCAAAGGGCGTTCTCATTGTTGCTGTAAGGCTCTTTAGTCTGGGTTTCCCCAAAAGAAAAACCAAAACGCCGGTTTTCGCCGTCAAAGCCCAAGGCGGAGCACCAGGTTGAGTACTTCTTTCGCGGATAATACCCCTTAAAATCACAAAAAAGCCCGGAAGTTTTATCGGGACTTAAATGAATGTGCTTTCCTCCCGATACGATGTCTCCTTTTACCGCAGTTATGGCCTTATAGGCGTACATATTCCGCCGTTCCGAGAATAACAGGCTTACAGCCATGGGTGTGGGTTCTCCTTCGGCAAAATCGAATACCACATAGGCTGTAAAAGCCGGTCTTTTGCGTGTATTTTTAATATCGAGTTCCAGCATAACGCTTTTTATATCAAGCCAGGAATGAATCCTCAAAAAAAAACCATCAGAAAAACTATCCACTGAAGCATTATCAAGAGACAGGGGCATCCGCCAGCCTCCCCCGGGAATAACTTTAAGGTATTCCAGCTTTTCGTTGGTTTGGCAGTCGTACATCATCACCAGCGCAAAGCGGTTGTACTTCATATTGCAAAAGCGAATTTGAAGTAAATATCGGTCATCATGAATGATAAAGGATTCCCATTCCTTTACCTTAAGGGCCTTTATTACCCTTGGCAGAGGGATTGAGTAAGGTTTATGGACGCTTAAAAGATCCACCTTATTAAAGGCCTGTGTCCAGGTACCATAAAGGGGCGTACCGTTTTCCACCGGAGAAGGCTTGGGCTTTTGAATTTCTCTGGTATACACTTATTAAAATTATCACATTTTCCAAAAATTTTCAATAAAAAGGGGAACTCCAATAGCAAGTAACCCTGTAAATGGGACAGCGCGGGTCTTTCCAAAACAGATGTGGGAACCCGACTGCGGCAGCCCCCAGAGCCTAAAGAAATAATAAAAAGTAAAATGCTATTCCATCTACACTTTAGGCTCTGGACTTCTGTTCCACTTCAACGGCAAGCATTCCTTCCCTGGTCTGCGCTCCGTCGGAGAACCCCATAATGTTTTGGCAGCCCCGCGCTGTCCCTTTTGCAGTCTTATAGCGATTGTAAGCAATGCAATATGGATAACGTTGTTACTTTATGACTGTGAATGCTAGCCGAAGTGGGCGCTGCGGGCTAGCGGAAACATTTGGAATTCTCCGCCGGAGCAAACGTGTGAGAAATGGTTAGCCATAAAGTGTAAAAAACGCCCAGATCTAATTTATACATCGAGTTTTGGTGTTTCGATATATTTCCTGTAATAAAAATAGGTACTGGGCGGTTGCGAAGGCGGATTCAACAAGCGTTTCCGCTAGCCCGCAGCGCCCACTCTGGCTAGTTTAACTGTTATTAATGCTTTTACCCCTATCTTGCGGCTGCGGCGGCTAACGTGATAGGGTTTTGCCATGAAAGCTGCGATTATTTTCGGTTCCCAATCGGATAAACCTATTGTCAAGAAGGCTGCCGACGTGTTTAAGGAGATGGGGGTGGATTTCAGCGCCCATGTGCTTTCGGCCCACCGCGTGCCGGAGCTTCTTTCGGAGACCTTAAAGCGCCTTGAAGCCGAGGGAACCGAAGTGATAATTGCCGCGGCGGGACTTGCGGCCCATCTGCCGGGGGTAATCGCAAGCCAAACCCTTATTCCGGTCATTGGCCTGCCAATCAATTCGGGCGGCCTTGGGGGATTGGACGCTCTTCTCTCGATTGTCCAAATGCCCAAACCGATTCCGGTCGCTACCGTAGGCGTGGACAATGCCGCCAACGCGGCCCAGCTTGCCTGCCAAATTCTGGCTCTGAAATACCCGGCGCTGAAGGAAAAACTTGTATCGGCCAGAATAAAAATGAAGGCCGATTTTGAAAGGGAAAACAGCGAAGTTCAGCTGTGAAAAAGGCGTGGTTGGCTGTTGTATTGTTACCTTACCCCCGGATTTACCTTGACTCTTTATAAATACAATCCGATAATAGAAATGTAAAAGGTTAGGTTTTTACTATACTTTATTTGTTATATTTGGAGGCAATAAGATGAAACGGATTCTTTTAGTAACCATTATGCTGCTTTTTGCAGGTCTGATAGTGTACGCTCAACAGGCAGGCGGGTCTTCACAGCCGTCATCGGCTCAGATCAAACAAACTGCGCAGCAAACTTTATCTCAGGGAAAAACGAATGCTTCGCAGTTTGAATCGACTTTGGACTCCCTCAAAGCGCAGAACACAAGTAACAATGATGCGGCTATCTATAACAGGCTAAAAGAACAAATTGCCCAGCTGGAAACCCAGATCAAGAAAGAGCAAACTATGATGCAATCCAGACTTGATCAAGGTGTTAAGGTATCATCTATTGTTGTAGATCAAATACAACGACTGATCGACCAGTACAATGGGAAATTAGCGGAATTGGAAAGGTTCACCACAAAATAAAATAACGCCTGGGTTCCGGCTGGGTAAAGCAAATGGGCGTTGATTTCAGCGCCCATTTGTTTGCCCAAGAAGCTTTAACTGTATGGTGAAATACCGTGATTTTCCTTTTGTGTTAAACTCCTTTTATTTTACCTGAAATATTTTCTTTTTTATTCAATTCGTCAAATACATTACAAGAAATTATCAAGGGTTTCCTGCAATAAAACCTATCTTTTTGGTTTTGGGCGGCTGCTCAATAAGGTTGTTCAGAGCAATAATGATTTCATTCACCCGCTTATCGTTCTTTTCAATGTAGAGCATGAGAAGTTTGCGCAGATCGCCTATTTGTTCATATAATGTATCATTGTTGAAAACATAATTACGCAACTGAATAAAAGCCCGCATAATTTGTATGTTTACATCTATAGCTTTTTGGCTGTTCAATACTGCCGCTAACATCGCTACGCCCTGTTCTGTAAACGCATAAGGCAAGGTAGGTCTGTATTTAAGGTTCTGAAGGTGGTCGCAAATTGCGACCACCTCGGTAAATTCATCTTTTGTCAACCGAAACATAAAATCGGCGGGAAACCGTTTTATGTTTCTTTTTACGGCTTCATTTAGGCGTTTACCCTCTACTTCATAAAGAAATGCTAAATCACTGTCCAGCATTACTCTTTTCTCTCGAATAACATATATCCTTTCTTCGATTTGCTCTAATTTATCAGCCATATTTCCATTTCACTCCAAATTCCACTTAAAATGTAACTTTATTTTCCTTACCGTTTGCGTATGATGCTTTACACCCTATTACGGCACGAGGATACAATACGCTTCGAAATTTATGACGAATGTCATAGGAACCGCTTAATTTGACGGATACGTTCAAAAGATCATCCTCGGCGTTGTTTAGAAGCCCCTTTCTTTTTGTTACCGGACAAGTCGGGCTTGTTTGGAGGCGCATCTTTAAGCCTTATTTCAATTATTTCTTCCATTGCCACAATAACCAAAGGGTATTCCGCTTCTTTTAATAGCGACATGAGGTATTCAATCCGCTGCCTTTCAGGATTACGGTAAAACGGCGGTTCTATTTCCTTATCAAGGCCATAGGCCAGCCAATCCAGGGAAATTTCAAGAATTTCACAGGCTTTAACCGCTAAATCAAAGTCAAGGTACTGGTTTCCATTGATTATTTTTGAGACGGTTGCTTGGGTAATCCCTAATTCTCTGGCAACATCTGCCTGTTTAATATTTTTCAGCCTTATTGCCGTCGCTAGCCTTTCTCCGTAAGTCTGTTTCACTCCCTATACTATCGCATAAGAAGCTATAAAAATCATCTTGATTGACAAATTCCAAAACATAATATATTATTCCATTCAGGAAAGTAGGATAATATATGGATAATGGCGGCTTATCTTGTAAAAAACCCCTTATAACAGCCTTAAAAGAAGCGGGTCTTAGTATTGAAAATATAAATAAACATGGTGAAAAGACTGTTATCACCGTTTTCAGGCATAAACGGCCTTTTAAAAATAATGATATTGCAAATACCAAACACATGGAAAATTGATGGAGATATAAAGGAATGCTCAATGCCAAGTTTAATAACAGTATTGGGTCGTGAATGGTAAAAACTTGCCAGATAGGAGGAAATCAGGATGAATAAAAAGTGCTTGTTCTTATATTTACTTGTTTGTTTACTTGTGGTTGGTTGCGTTACTTTAAAAGAACCGGATAACGAAAATCAAAGTATCCGTCAAAAGAACCGCTTCTACCGCCGGATAAATAACTGAAATAAACTTCCGAGAAACACCTAATTTCGGAGGAAAGAAATGAAGTTTAGCGAAGAAGAGAAAGCCATGTGGCTGGAAGACTG
>Ga0268262_10000267_pt1 | contig 70057 bp, 68 predicted proteins | sample TergutNc150P3_FD_190354 | JGI IMG/M metagenome (GOLD analysis project Ga0268262, IMG submission 190354) | Nasutitermes corniger P3 segment gut microbial community from laboratory colony in Florida, USA - Nc150 P3 (SPAdes) (version 2) | ecosystem: Host-associated > Arthropoda: Insects >...
AATATGGGAAACGCCTTGTTTATAAAAGCTAAATATTATATTCTCATAGGACTTCCCTTGGTAATTTCATTCTTACTCGGTCTGACGGTTAATTTTATATATGATTGTCTAAAATAAATTTATTCCCCCTTACCCCCTTGACAAAAGGCGTAAAATAATGTATCTTTATTCTTGTAAAAAATACTAACAGGAGTTTTCTATGAAAATAGTCTCAAAAATCACATTGGCGGCAATCTTTGGGCTTGCCTTGGCGTTCACTTTTTCCTGCTCAGATGATGATAAAAAAGGCGGCGACTGGCTCACTTGTGAAGAAGGAAGAGTTCTTGAAGACAAATGTCGTAGTAAATATAGTGCAGAACGAGATGCTTGTAAAACTGAGGATTGCGAGGATGCTGTAAAAGCCAAACAAAACAAATGCATTATGGATGCCATTTGCAATGGTCATTCTGAAGAAGAGTGCAGGTCGCATTACAAATCTTGCAAAGGCGAGTAATTAATTACACCACAGGTATTATTTCTGCGAGGGTAACGTTGTGCTTTTTGAGTTTGTCAAGAGCCACCTCAATCTCTTCTACCTTAAAAAACATCATCGCCTCTTCACCTTTTCTTGGAATAAAAGAATAAAAATACTCAATGTTAATGCTTTCTTTTTCAAACACAGTGAGAAGATTTGCAAGACCACCGGGGTGGTCTTCCACAACAACGCCGATTAAGTCGGCTAAATTTACTGTAAAGCCAGCTTTTTTCAACGCGCTTATCGCATTATCGTTATCTCGCGTAATCATTCTCAAAATGCCAAAATCCTCTGTATCGCCAACAGATACCGCACACACATCTATGCCAGCTTCACCTAGCACCTTGATTGGCTTGTAAGCCTGACCGGGCTCGTTTTCCATTAACACGGAAATTTGCTTTATCATGTTAAATCCTCCTTTTGTCAATTACTCTCACTGCTTTGCCTTGGCTGCGTTCTATTGTCCCTCGGCTCACAAAATGTATTTTCACGCTTACGCTTATCGCGCTAGATACATTTTTCTCTAATAGGTTTTTAAGATTTTGAAGATTTTTCACTTCATCGCTGAATAATTCATCCTTTATTTCCACTTGAATTTCTATCTTGTCGAGGTTATTCACGCGATCTACAATAATCAGGTAATGCGGCTCTATTTCCTCTACTGTGAAAAGCGCGCTTTCAATTTGCGACGGGAACACATTGACACCGCCTATGATAAGCATATCATCGCTTCGCCCTATTATCCTTGACATGCGGATATGGGTGCGCCCGCATTTGCACGGCTCCTCAATCAAGGAGCAAAGGTCACGAGTGCGATAGCGGATTAAAGGCATTCCAGTTTTGCTTATTGTTGTGAATACGAGTTCGCCTTGTTCGCCGTTTTTTAAGGGTTCAAGTGTTTCTGGGTCAATTATTTCCGGCAAAAAATGGTCTTCCCATATATGCGCACCGCATTGGTGCTCGCACTCTATTGAAACGCCAGGCCCTATTATTTCGCTTAAACCATAAATGTTATAAGCTTTAATCCCAAGCCTATTTTGAATTTGCGTACGCATTTCCTCAGACCAAGGCTCAGCACCGAAAAAGCCCTGTTTTAGGCTAAAATCAGAGATTTTATAGCCTTCTTTTTCCATTTCATCTGCCAAATAAAGCGCATACGATGGTGTGCAGCATAGGGTGGAGACTTTGAAATCTTTGAACATCTGCAACTGCCTTTTTGTGTTTCCGCTAGAGGCAGGTATGGTAAGCGCGCCTAGGAGTTCGCTGCCATAATGTGCGCCAAGCCCGCCTGTGAACAAGCCATAGCCATAAGCAACGTTAATTATATCGCTATGCGTGCACCCGCCTGCTGTTAAGGAACGTGCCATCACGGCAGACCAAATATCTATATCGTCTTGGGTATAGCCTGCTACGGTGAGTTTGCCCGTTGTGCCGCTTGAAGCGTGTACACGGACTATATCGTTCATGGGGGCACTGAACATGCCATAGGGATAGTTATCGCGCAGGTCTTGTTTTGTGGTGAAAGGAAGTTTTTTCAAGTCGCTCAAGCTCTTTATATCTGCCGGTTTAATGCCGGATTTATCCAGCGTTTTGCGGTAAAAATCGCATTTTTCATAAACATATCCCAAAAGCGTTTGCAACCTTTCGAGTTGCAGCCTTTCAAGAATTTCACGCGGCAGTGTTTCAAATTCTCTTTCGTAATAATTCGTCATGGGTTGTCTCCTTACAGGGGGGAATATAGTAAATTTCCGCTTTTTTGCATTTAATAGGCGGGGAATATCTGTTTTGATTTTACTATATTATCCACATATATTTGCATACTTTAGAGGAGACGGGCATTTTTATGTTAAATCTGGGTGGAAAATGCATATTAGTATGTATAATACTTTTATTGTGCGGTTATTCATTTGCTGCTACTGGAAAGGCTCCAGCAAAGGCTCCGCCAAAAGCTCCAGCAAAGGCTTCTACTGCAAAGGCTCCGGCAAAACAAATAGTTCCTGGCTTTGCAGCCCAGATGGCGGCAAAAAAGGCCGAGCAGGCCAGACGCGATTCTTTGGCAAGGCTGGACTCGCTTGCTAAAATAGATTCCCTTATCAAAGCCATGGAAACTCATAAGCGAGACTCCATAGACAGAGTTGTGGAATCCGATAGGCAAGACTCCATTGCAATTGCGGAAGCACATAGGCTAGATTCCATTGCAAGAATGGAAGTGATGAGACGAGATTCCATAGCCGCCGCCGCTAGGCGAGACTCCATTGCAAGAGTAGAAGCGATGGCAAGAGCCAATGGTACGCCCTATCCTTATTATGAAGCTTATCTAGACAGCTTGGAGGCTTATGTCAGGTATCTTTTGCCGAGTATAAATAGGCTGGATTCTGCAAAAATAGCCATACGCGATGAACCCTTAAAAGCCAAAAGCGAATATGAATCTCAGGCCGCTTATGAACAGCGTGTTGCTAATTTTGATAAGAACAAGCAGCAGAGAATTGAAAATTTGGAAAACGAATATCTTGAAAGGGAAAAGGAAAAAGGCATAGGCAGATTATTAACTGCCGCAACTCTCAGAGAAGATATTCAGCCGGACTGGGGCAATTTATTGCAACAAAATGCAAGTGAAGAGGTGTACAAAAAACGCATAGATACGCTTTCTTATAGAACCAATGAGATGAAAGTTAAAATTGCCCAATTAAACAAGCAACTGGGCAGGTTAATTCTTTATAAGAGCGATTCTGTAAAAATAGCTAAGAGCTTGCGGGATAAGAATTTCAACTATGTGTCTCGTTTGGACAATGCTAAATTATTGATGCAAGACTATATCCTCCAAGAGCAGGCAAAAGTCTCTAGAACGGAGAGAAAAAAAGTGGATATGTCTTTGGGTGCTTACGATATTGAGAAGCAGGAATTTGAATTGAATATGAGAGATGTATATTCCGAGAAATTCCCTTTTGATTATACTGGCAAAGTTAAAATTCCACCTATGCAAGCCGAAGTGATAGACCGCAAAACGGATGATTTTACGGTGAGCATAGATTACATAAATTATCCATTTATAGTAAATGGCGTTAGAACATACCCGGGTGCAAAAAAGGCTTATGTTTTTTATAAAGATCAGGAATTTCAAAATGATGGAATTTTCAAAGTTGTTGATGGTTTTGAAAATGTTGATGGCTTTTTGGAATGGGCAATGTTCGCAGATTCCATTATTAGCGGCAAACTCAGCCCAAGAAATTTAGATGCCTCGTTTGCGATGCAAAAGGTAAAATACAAGGAAGAAAGCGGACCTAGCTGGTGGACTGCCCCAAGAATTGTGCGTGTAATAGCCTTTACCCTCTCTGCGGCAAGCCTAGGTACTGCGATTTGGCAAAATTCAAAAGCAGATTCAAAGCTGAAAAATGTGAAAGAAGCTTTTAAGGAAGCGGAGGATCCGAATGTGATGTTCGATGACACCTATCCAGAGAGGTATAAGGCCTATAACAAGCAAAAAAAAGAATTGCGTGATACTGAAAATTTGAGAAATATTCTTTATATTTCTGCCGGAACCTTTGGGGTTGTTGGCTTGGTGAGTTTTAATTTTTGATTTAGAATGGAGAAAATGAAAATGAAAAAGTCCCTTGTTCTATTGTTTTTCTTTTTGTTTCTTAGCTGTTCCAATGACAGCTTTGATTCACAAATCGCAGCTACTGCGCAAAAAACCGTTTATTGTCAGGTTGAAGGCAAGGGATGCATAAAAATTAGCAAAAGTCTTTGTGCCGAAATAGGTGGTACTGAAAAGTGTACAACCCCAAGCGATGGCAGTAGCTCCAGCGAAGAGATAAGTGATATGAGTAGCAGTTCTGGCAATGCAGTTAGCAGCAGCTCTGTTGGAAACAGCAGTAGTATCAGCAGTTCTAGCAATGCTACCGTTAAAAGTAGCAGCTCTGCCGGCACGGTTAGCAGTAGTTCTACAATTGTTGATGTCAGCAGCAGCAGTTCCAACGACTCCGTGAGTTCGAGCAGTTCTGCTGATATAAGTTCCAGCAGCAGCCTAACCCCACCGACTTTAAGCGATTGTTCGTCATTTCCTTATTATGTGGCAAAAACAAAAAAGGAATATATCGGTGATTTGGTTACCTTAGAAGGCAATACCAATGGATGCGAAAAAATCACATACACACTATCGGGAAGTAGTTCTATTTCTATTACCGGCGATTCTATAAGTTTTACAAGTGCCTCTTCTGTTCCGTCTTCTTCTTCTGAGCGAAGCTTAACTATAAAGGCAAGTGTTTCATGTGGCGGAACTCAGCCTCTTACCAAAGATTGCCCAATTAAAGTGGTTGTAGCAGATAAATTTGCAGAGATGAAATCATGTGTTAGTGGTGAAGCTGATAAGATTAGCATTGGTTCTGGATCAACAATTTTTGAGGTTAGCTGTGTTAATAGTAGTGGTAGTCCCGTAACAAAAATTGGGTGCGATAATAAACAAGGTAACTTTACTCACCCTGATGATGTTTTTACTCTAAATAACATTAAAGCAACTGTTCCGGGTGGTGGGACCAGTGGTTGGGCAGAGATTGCTATTCCTGGAGATATTGCAAACAACAATATCAAACGAGTTATGATAATTTATAACAAGGAGATGAAATGCATAGGTATTTAATTTTAGCAATATTCGCTCTCTTTTTAGCTTCATGCCATAACGATGTTCCGGGGCTTCCTGCTCCTGATGAAGTTAAAGAGTATAGGTTTTGTCAATATGAAGATAAAGACGGCATTGTTCAGTGCAAAAGCACTTATGAAATTTCTGAAAATGACTGTGAACTTGTGGAGGGCAAACTCTGCGATACAAAAGAAGAATGCGGTGGGTGCGAACTTTAATTGCTTTTGCTCAAAACTGGAAATAAATAAAGGGCTGAATCTCGCTGGAAGCCGTTGCATGCACCAGCCACAAAACCAACCCTATAACCAAAGCCTTTGCAATAAGAGGCATACCGGTAAAAACCTTCTGCAACCACTGCACAAACCTATCTGGCAAAAAGTGCATAATAAATCCGGCTAGCAGAACAATAAAAACATTTTTATATGCAGCAAACACAGAAAGCCAGTGCTCTGGCTTAAAATCCAACTGGCTCACCATCCCCATCAACTCCATAGCCGTGCTAAAATCCTGCGCACGGAAAAATATCCAAGCAAAAGTCACAAAATGAAAAGTCAAAATTATACCTATAATACGCGTGAATATATTTTGAGGTATTTTAATGTATGGCTTAAGCATCCTTTCAACAGCCAGAGCCATGCCATGTAACCCGCCCCAAACAACAAATCTCCACGCCGCTCCATGCCACAGCCCGCCTATTAGCATTGTCAAAAACAAATTGATATAAGTGCGAACCTTCCCCTTGCGGTTGCCACCCAGAGAAATATACAGATAGTCGCGAAGCCATGACGAAAGAGAAATATGCCACCGCCTCCAGAATTCGGTAACCGATTTTGACTTGTATGGGGTAAGAAAATTGATGGGGAGCTTGAATCCAAGCAACAAGGCCAAGCCAATGGCTATATCGGAATAACCCGAAAAGTCGCAATAAATTTGAATGGCATATCCATAAGCAGCCAGCAAATTCTCTATTGCGGTGTAACTGTGGGGGGCACTGAATACCCTGTCCACAAAATTAAGAGAAATATAATCCGAGATTACCGCTTTTTTTATAAGCCCAACCATAATAAGAAATAAAGCCCTGCCCATCTCTTCTTTTGTCAGATTAAGTTTTTTATACATTTGCGGCAAAAATTCCTTAGCACGGACTATTGGGCCAGCCACCAATTGCGGAAAAAAGCAAAGATAAAAGGAGAAATCCAATAAATTGCCCGCAGGCTCAATTTCCCTTCTATAAACATCTATGGCATAGCTAATTGCCTGAAACAAGAAAAAGGAAATGCCTATGGGCAATATGATATTTTGAAATGAAATATCCCCGTTAAAGATAGCATTGATATTTCCTATAATGAAATTAGTGTATTTATAATAAACCAGAATGCCAAGGTTTATCACAACTAAAAGCGTGATAAGAAATTTTCTCTTAGCAGGTTCTTTAGCCTTGTGCAAAAAGTTAGACAGAAAATAGTTGATGATAGCAGAGGCAATAAGCAAAATGAAATACATTCCGCCTGCTTTGTAATAAAAGAAAAAAGAAAAGAGCAAAACATATATTGTGCGGAAACGATTGAAGTTGTAAGTACAAATATATATAAGGTAAAAAACTAGGAACAGCCCCATAAATAGGCTGCTGCTAAATAACAGCGGAGAATTTGGATTATACGCAAACCATTCGGTCATTTGTGGCTCCGTTTATAAGATTCGTATTCTTTGAGAAAGTCCTTGGCAAAAGCTGCCCCTTGATATATATAACCTTCAAAGGTATAATGTACATTATCACCAGTCATTTTTATAGTTGCTAGGTCTTTTTCTGCACCCATAAGCCCATCTAGAAAAGAGTATAAATCCCATAGGGCAATATTATCTTTCTTGAGCAGGGCATGGGTATATTCCAAGATATATGTGTTAAACTTTTTATCGCTCAACAATGACATAGGCGGTGTAGTTATGAGAACTGGAACATCGTGGCAGAACTTTCTGATATTATTGATAAACAGTTCCATCTGCTCAATATATTGTTCTACCGTAATGTCGTGGAAAGATTCATTGGTACCTAAGGATATTATAACAAGGTCTGGCATTAGCACCGGAAGTTGCTCAAAGAACAAAGGATTTGCGTTGAAATCGGATGCCATAGACCCTACTGTCCCTATATTGTGGTAAATAAGGCCTGGAGCATCTTTTTCAACAATTAATCCATTGAGGCTGTAAATATCCTGTTTTTTGGTTGGAAGAAAGGATATTGAAGAGATAGGATTCTTCTGGTGGTACATAGAAACGAAAGGTTCCTGCAACTGGGTTTTATTCTTAAAACTATATAATGAAGCCGATGGAGACACTATTTTTATGGTATTAAATTTATGTTTATCTTCTCGTGCCTCCACCGTAAAAAGGAATTGTTCCGCATTGGTGCTAAACCCATAGCCAGATAACCCGAATTCTGTGCCGGGCTCGCACTTAAAAGGCTGATTGTTCCTGCATATTTGCCAAGCGGCATTTGAGGCGAAATAGTAAGGTCTGGTAGCCACTTGTTTGTTAAGGGTATAAGGAAATATAAAGCCTTGCCCACCATCTCCAAATTTCTGTTGCAGCGGTTGGCGTACCGCATTTGTCAAATAATCTGGTTGAATATGCGAATCGCCTATATGGACTATGTTCACTTTCCCCTTTTTCTTTGTCTCCAGCACTATGAGTTTTTCAAAGAAGGGGTGTAAGAGCGATGCATTTATTATTTGAGCATATAGGCTAGAAACCATTGCCAAACAGAAGAGCATTATTATTTTGCCATTAATTTTCATTCGCGGTTCCGTTTATAATTTTCGTATTCATTGAGAAAATCTTTGACAAAAGCAGTTCCCTGAATTGCGTATCCTTCACCGGTATAATGTACATTATCTTTAAAGATTTTCGTTGCCGAGAGATTTTTTTCTGGCCCCATAAGCTTATTTAGAAAAGAGTATAAATCCCACAGAGCAACATTCTCTTTTAGCATCAGAGCTTTGGAATATTCCAAAATATATGTATTAAACTTTTTGTGGCGTAGCAGTGAAATTGGCGGAGTAGTTACCAGAATAGGAACATTTTGGCAGAACTTATTGATATTATTGATAAACAAGTCCATTTGCTCAATAAATTTATCCACAGGAAGACCATTGTAGGATTCATTAGTACCAAACGACACAATAACAAGATCTGGCAGCAACACAGGAAGCTGCTCAAAAAACAGGGGATTCGCATTGAAATCGGCTGCAGTAGCACCTACTGCTCCTATATTGTGGTAGATAATGCCAGGGGAATAGTTTTCTAAAATTAAGCCGTTGAGGTTGTAAAAATTCTGCTTTTGGGTTGGGAGCAAATATATTGCAGAAATGGGATTATCTTGCTGGTACACCGAAACAAAAGGCTCTTGCTGCCGATATTCCAGCGGGCGAAACATAGACGTATCTATTTTGGTTTCAGTTACAGTTATAGGGATGCGCAAATTCCTTCCGGCATAAATATAGTCCGTCTTCATTTTGTTTTCCCTTTTAATTGCGCTTACAGAAACCTTATAATTCTTCGCAATCGCCTCTAGAGTTTCCCCAGATTTAACCTTATGCCGCCCCATATTAGATCTCTCGCTGCGTATAATGGGCTTCTTATCTCCCTCAATAGTTGCAAAGCGATATAATGAAGCGGTTGGGGATATTATTTTTATCGTATTGAATTTATATTTATCATCGCTCGTTTCCACAGAAAAAACAAACTGTTCCGTTTTGGTGCTGAATCCATAACCAGATAAGCCAAATTCTGTGCCGGTTTCACATCTCAAAGGCTGGCTGTTCCTGCATATTTGCCAAGCGGCATTTGTTGAATAAGAGTAAGGTCTGGTGGTGGATTTATTGGGCCAGTAAGGAAATACAAATCCACGTCCGCCATCTCCAAATTGCTGTTGCAAGGGCTTGCGTATAGCATTTATAAGAGGGTCGGATTGAATGTGCGAATCGCCAATATGGACTATATTGACTTTCCCATCCTTTTTCTCTTCCAATAGGACAAGTTTTTCAAAAAAAGGATATAGGAGGGAGACGTTTTTTATGGTTTGAGCATATAAGCCAGAGGTAGTAGCTAGGCAAAAGAGCACTGAAAAAAAACGGATATTTATTTTGCTATTCATTTTCATCTCCATTTTTCTCCGCATATAAATTGTTTTTTATTTTGAAATTTTCATATTCCTGATCTAACTTTTCAAAAATTAGATCGCCAATTTTTTTTGCGCCTTTGGCGTTAAAATGGGTATAATCCGCATTAGCCAGCGGCGGATTCTCGCTAGCCCACTTAACCATAGACCCTTCACCACCCATCAACTCAAATAAATCAATAAAAGCCGACCCTGTATTGCGAGCATATCTTTCTTGCGCCCTGATTAAGGCCGATAGCGTAGTGTCGGTTTTCATTTCAGTTCCGTATTTCGTAGCTTTATCTGCCTGCGAAATAATCAAAAAGTCCGCACCCGGAAAACATTTTTTCAGGTGGTTCACAACCTCGGTCATTCTGTTTGCAAACCAGCCGTATTCCATAGTTCCAGGCCTTAGCTTTAACACATTTGTTCCAAACTGCAATACAATAAGGTCGTAACCGAGCTCCCGCTGAAAAGCATTCATCAAGGCCACATTGTATTTTCCAAGCGATAATCCCGCATTGCCGCGGAGGGCGAAATTGTCTATATTTACTCCAGTGCCGCCGGAGAAATTAACACCGTAAAAGGGAATGGATTCTGCATTTTCAAGTTGAAATTTCAATTCACGGGGCCATGAAGTTAAGGAATATTTATTCAAAACTCCAGTGGCTTTCAACTGAACCGAATCTGTGCCATTGTTGGTAGTGATAGTCATTTTGGCACCGCTGTTGTTTGACCAGCCATAGAAGAGCGTTGGGTGCGCAAGAGGGAGAGAGCCGCTCCGGTAAGAGGTCCAAACCGAAGTGCCAGCATTTGCAAAGGAAACAAAGCCGCTCACCCCTAGCGATGAGGGTGATTTTTTCAAGATAAAATCAGAATATGTGTCCCAATCGGGAGAATGTTCATACCGTATGGATCCGTTGAAAAAAAATGACAAACTGCTGAGTGGAACAAATCCTATCCCTTGCCCACCGAATTTCTTTTGATAGCCCTTGCGGACATCCATGACTATCAGGTCGCTTTCTATCATAGAATCCCCGAAATATGCCACCCGCACAGAGCCTTTTTTTGTTTTTTCGAGGGTGAAAAGTTTCTGAAAAAAATTTAGCAAGCCGTCAAAAGCGGCATATTCTGTTTCGGCAGATTCAGCTATGGATAAAAGCATCAAGCTATCAACAACTATATTGTCCTCAGGTTCTTCGCTATACACAAGCTCAGGTTTTGCAAAAAGACTCTCTGGCAACAAAGTTTTGAACGCATAAAAGGCTCCTACGGAGAGGAGAAGGATAAAAAAAGAGGTAAAGAAATAGTTTTTTTTAAGTTCCCGATATTTCATTGAGTGCAATATAGTAAATAATATAGAAACTTTTCTACATTTTTAACAATGGCAAAAAAACGCAAAAGGTTGCAGGTATATGTCTATTCAAAAGGCACGGATAAACCAGAATCTTACAGTATTCCTATAAGGGTTATTGGAGGGTGGCTGGTTGGGCTTGCCATAATAATTTTTGGTTTTGTGTTTTGGCTGCCAAATAATATGATTAACCTTAAAAATTTTCGCGTGCTTGAAATAGCGAAAGAACAAAAAACAATGCAATTAACGGCAAATAAATTGGAAAAACAGATTTCCGAGGCAAATTCGCAGATAAAAAACAGCCGCAGCCTAAGAGAAAAAATAAACCAACTAGCCGGCATTCCAGTAGACACTGCAAATCTTGAAAAAAAACCACCCTCAAAAAACAACAAAGGGAAAAAAATACTGGCAGATTTGGATCGCATAAAAAACTCACAGGAAACATTTAAAAAACTGCGCGATGCTCTTTTGGAAGATGAAAATTATGCAAATAGCCTGCCCTTGCTGCATCCAGTTAAACAGCATCAAAACATAACAAATAGGTTTGGGCGCGCCCAAGACCCCATAATCAGAAGAGAATTGCCACACAGGGGGCTGGATTTTGCTGTTAGCGAAGGCGACACGGTTATTGCCACAGGGGATGGCATTGTTGATGGTGTTATAAATCAGAGGTTCGGTTTTGGAACCACTCTGGAAATTCAGCATTCGCCGCGCATAAAAACCGTGTATTCTCATTTGCAAAGCATTTTGGTTCAAGCCGGAAAACCCGTGAAAAAAGGGCAGCCAATAGCTTTAGCTGGCAAAACAGGCAGTGTTTTGTGGCCAGTTTTGCACTATGAAGTTCGCTTTGACAATCAACCCATAAACCCCGAAGATTATTTTATAACGAGGTAAAAAGTTGATTAAAGTTTTAAAGTTGGTTTACAAAGTATCAAACCATGTTTTCAGGATTGTTCTGCTCTTCTTTATATTGTATTCAATAGCATTCAGCCTTGCTTGCACTTATGCAGCATATAGAGTTTATGATTATGCAACAACAATTTTAAAAGAAGTGGAAGAATTAAAAACCAAGCATCCCGAACAAAGCGCATTTATGAAAAGTTTTGGTGGCTCAGAAATAAAGCAAAGATTTGTTCCCCTAGATAGCATTAGCCCTTACCTGCAAAAAGCGGTTATAGCCGGTGAAGATGCTGGTTTTTATTTCCATCCTGGTTTTGATGTTAGGGCAATTGCAGAGGCTTTGGAAGCAAACCAAAAACGCAACAAAGTCACCTTTGGTGGGAGCACCATAACCCAGCAGCTCGCAAAAAATCTGTTTCTTTCAAATGAACGCTCTTGGGAGAGAAAGTTCAAGGAATTGGCCTATACCATTTTGATGGAAAAATATTTGGGCAAAGACAGAATTTTGGAGCTTTATTTGAATTATGCGCAGTGGGGTGCGAATATTTTTGGCTGCGAAGAGGCCGCACAGTATTTTTACAAAAAATCCTGCTCAAAACTGAGCATAGACCAAGCCATAAATATGGTTGCAATGCTTGCAAGCCCTGGCAAGCACCATCCCGAAATGAAAGAGAGCCGATTTATGCAGGAGCGCAGAAATATGATTTATCGCAATATGTTCCCCAAAAAAGATTCTTTGCTAGTAGACAGCTTAAAGAGTTTAACCGCACCCACAAACCCAGATTAACTATATGACCCAATCTCCTTCTTCAAAACTAGCAACCTTAGCTTTCATAGCACTTATCCCTATATTTGCTTTTGGCCTTGAGCCCCAGAACGAATATGATGATTGGTTGTCCCAATTGACCATAGAAGAAAAAATTGGCCAGTTGTTAATGATCCGTTTGCCTTGGCATGCAAAAGAAGTAAATCCAAAGATACGTGAATTGATGAAGGATGTTCCCGTGGGTGGAATAGCTTTGTTTCGCGACAATATGGAATCTACCGGGCAGATTCAAACACTTACCAAGGATTTGCAAGCCCTTGCCCGTTTGCCACTGTTTATAGCCATAGACGAGGAAGGCGGGCGAGTGTCTAGGGTTGGCAAATTCTACGACAAACCCACTCCTCCGGCTTATGAAATTGGAAAGAAAGGCGACACGGCAGTGGCATCTGCCACCGCCCGCGTAATTGCCCAGCGACTTAGCAAATTGGGAATTAATATGAACTTTGCTCCCATAGCCGATATATGGAGCAATCCAGACAATACGGTTATAGGGAACCGTGCCTTTGGCAAAAAACCCGATATTGTGGGGGAAATGGTAGAAGCCACGGTGCGTGGTTTTGCATCGGAAGGGGTACTGTCTGTTACCAAGCATTTCCCAGGCCACGGAGATACCAAAGAAGACAGCCATAACCAGCTGGCTATTTACCCTCACGGGCGTGAGCGCTTTGACCAAATGGAAATTTTGCCTTTTATAAAGGCATCAAAAGCGGGCACAGATGCGATAATGGTGGGCCATATAACCACACCTGCATTTAAAGAATCCGAAGGCCTACCTGTAACTTTTTCTGCTTTCTGGTTGCAAAATATTCTGCGCGAAGCGGTGGGTTTTGATGGGCTAATCATCACCGATGGTTTGGATATGCGCGCTTTAACCGATAATTACACCGAAGCCCAAATAGTTCTCGGCACATTTCTAGCCGGAGCAGACATCATGCTCATGCCCGTAAACCCCAGAATTGCATATAAAGCCCTCTTAGACGGCTATCGTTCAGGTTTATTTGATGAAAACAGGCTTAACCAGTCTTTGCGGCGTATATTTAGAGCAAAGGAAAAGTGGTTGATGAAGCCGATTAAGCAGTAGCGAATTTACTATTTTATTTATACATTTATACAGGAGGTTTCGATATGAACAAAATGAATTTGTTCTTAGGCGCGTTTGTTTTAAACGCAGTGTTTCTTTTCAGCTGTTCTTCTAATGAATGCAACTGCACTGATAATCCTAGCTCTAATAGTGTCAATACCCCAAGCTCAAGCAGTGCGCATATTGTAGAAGACCAAAAGTTAGTCAGAAAAAATATTACAGTGTCTTCAGTTGCCAGCTATGCAGATATAGATGGAGAACCCATTGCATATACAGAGGTGAATGCTGCAAATAATTTGATTAAAATAGATTTGGTAGCATATTGCAACCCTGATATGGATAATATGGGATGTAAAAACAATTCAGTTTATAAACCTTCTGAAATAGGCTTATTTTGGAATACCAATTACGTCGGTAGCAGAACTTATCTTTTTGAAATTCCACCCTCACAATCAGATATATTTAAAACAGCCGCAAAACTTTCCGATATTATACCAACTATGAATAGTTTAATTGATGCAGGTAATATTTCTGGCTACGGCGTAAAGGAAATTTCCATTGAAAAAGGCAAGGTATTTTGTGTTGTGAGCTCAGAGGATAAACATCGCATTGTTATTATCAAGGAAACAGGCGATAGATCCATTGATTTAGAAATTATACAATTACATTATTAACCGCGAATTGAGTTTCTATGCCAAGCAATATGTCTTTAATAAAAAGCAAAGATACAGGTATAGAAATTATCTTTCGCAAAGCTCTTTGGAAGGCAGGGTTTCGTTATAGGAAAAACTACAAAAACCTGCCTGGCAAGCCAGACATCGCCATAACAAAACAGAAAATTGCTATTTTTTGCGATGGCGAATTTTGGCACGGCAAAAACTGGGACGAATCCAAAGAAAAAATAAAAAGCAATCGCAATTACTGGATTCCAAAAATTGACAAAAACATAAAACGAGATTTTGAAACAGATAGGGACTTGAAACTTATGGGTTGGGAAGTTCTGCATTTTTGGGGTGATGATATAGAGAAAAACATGGAAAACTGCATTGAACAGGTTAGAGAAGCTGTCTTTTACAGGGATATTGAGTGGGAGCCGTGAAATCTTTGCTTTTACTGCCGCCATTATTGCGTTTTACCCCCATTTTAGTGTATTTTCTCAAAAAAAACTTGCAATTTGCTGAAAATTTTTTTATCTTTAAGCTATGCGGTATTTTTTATTGTGCTTTCTATGTATAATTTTTGCTCTTGCCTCCTGCAAAGATGCAGAAATTGGAATAACAATAGATGACCCAGATACCATTGACAACGCATACATTGAACCGGCAATGGAACAGTTTAAAGAACCATCAGATTTGAAAATAAGCCCAAAAAAAGCACGCAATTTCAACAAGGCAAGCGAAGCCCTTGTGATTATGGGGCAAGAATGGGCAGAAAAAATGTCTCAGGTAGATAGCGAAGAAAAACTGAAAATGGCAGCCTCTTACGAAAAAGCACAAGATGATTTGATAAGAAAGTTCGGAATACAGGGCAAAGAAGAATTTAAATGGATTCACACCAAAGCTTTGCATGAATCCATCAACAGAGATGTTTTTGCACGAGCCGGGGTATGGGTTAATAGATAGCGGATTAAAACAGGAGTTCTAATGTCGATGAAAGGAAAAAAAGGCATAATTTTTGGCGTTGCCAACGACCGTTCCATAGCCTGGGGCATAGCTAAAAAATTATTGGAAGAAGGCGCAGAAGTGGCTTTTAGCTACAATGGAGAGCGCCTAAAGCGCAATTTAGACAAATTGCTTCAAAATTACCCCAGCAGCAAGCTCTATGATTGCGATGTTTCTGCCGAAGAAAATATCTCAAAAGTTGCCGAGCAATATAAAGCCGATGTAGGTCAGTGCGATTTTTTGGTTCATGCCATTGGATTTGCCGATAAAAGCTATTTGGAAGGAGCCTTTTTGCCAACGCCAAAAGACGTGTTTTTGCAAGCAATGGACATTTCCGCATACTCCTTTGTTTCCCTAACCCGCGCATTCAAGCCCTTGATGACAAAAGGAAGCTCTGTTTTAGCTCTAACATATTTAGGCAGTGAAAAAGTTGTTCAAAATTACAATGTTATGGGAGTGGCAAAAGCAGCTCTAGAAGCCATAGTTCGCTACCTAGCTTATGACTTAGGCCCTGAGGGGATTAGGGTTAATGCCATTAGCGCAGGCCCTGTGAACACCCTTGCGGCGCGCGGCATTAGCGATTTTACCGACTTGCTCAAAATCCACCGTAAAATTGCCCCACTTCGCGAAAATACAACTCCAGAGCATGTGGGTGGCGCAGCATATTTTCTTTTAAGCGATCTGTCTTTTGGAGTAACTTCTGAAATAATGTATGTAGATGGAGGTTACAATACTGTTACAGTGGGGCCAATTTCCGCTTACGATAAGGAATTGTGACCGCACTTTTACTCACTTTTCTAGGCATTGTAACAGACCAGGATTTTGCAAAAGAAGATTCTTTGCGAGTTGAAGTTGTGGAAACTGGCTTTACTGTTGCCGCATTTTTTAACAAACAATTTAAACTCGAGCTTCCAAAAGATACTATTTGGAATATTTGCGCTAAAAGCGGTGAATTGGAGAAATGTTATGAATTAAAATATTTTGGAAGCGATTCTATTTTTTCTGCGGATATTTCGGGGGAAGAAAATGTAGTGTGGCATGGGGGTTCAGAACCTGGAGCCCAGAGTGGAGAGTCTAGAGCCGAGAGCGAGGCAAATGTGGCAGCAGATTCTGCCGCCATTGGTCAGGAAGCTACAGAGCAGGTTACGGAGCTCAGGAAGGTTGTGGTGCAGCTTCGCAAAAAACCCAAGCGAAAATTGGGGGAATCTGTTGTTAGCGCAAAAAACATAAAGCGAATGCCAGGGCTTGCAGAGGCAGATGTTATGCGCAGCATACAGGCTTTGCCAGGCGTTGTGGCAAGTTCAGATTTCAGCACAAAAATATATGTTAGAGGCGGGGCAAGCGACCAGAACTTGTTTTTGCTAGACAATGGAATTGTCTATTCCCCAACCCATTTCTTTGGGCTTTTTTCCACATTTTTAGTTGAAGCTGTTGATGAAGTTAAATTCTACAAAAGCGGCTTTCCGGCAGAATATGGAAACCGCCTCAGCTCTGTTGCCGCCATAAACAGCAGGAAGGGCGGAAACGATACCCTCGATGAATGGTTCAGCAAAAACTCCCTGAAAATAAGCACATTCGCCGTGCAAGCTCACACAGAAGGGCACCAAGGAAATGCCAGATGGGTTTTGGCAGCACGAAGCACCTACATAAAGCAGATTTTAGATTTTTTGAAAGCCGCAGGCGCAACCGATTTCACTGTAGATTACAAATTCACGGATATTCAGGGAGCCTTTGATTATAATTTGGGAGATGGCAAAGATTTGCATGTTGCCGTATATACCGGCGCAGATATTCTAAATTTTTCGCCCCTCTTTGTGGAATGGGGAAACACAGCTATTCCCATAAACTTTCGGTGGAAATTAAATGATGACTGGAGATTGAGCAGCGGTTTTTCTTATAGCGAATTTCATCAGGATTTTGTGATAAAAGATTTGCTCGGAATGGAAAACGGAGTTAGCACACTTGCAAGCCGCCAGTCTCTTGCCTATTCTGGAATTGACAAGCATACCCTTGCCTTTGGCTACGATTTGGAATTTTCCAAAATTTATTTTGTGCAAAACATTGAAATGACTGGGCAAAAAGTTGAAGACAGGCCTCAAGCATTCCACCATATTCTGTATGCTCAAGATACTTGGAGACCTGATTTATGGGAAATACAATATGGTTTGCGCTTAAACTACCACGCTCTTTCCGAGCATTTTGGCATTGAACCTCGCTTTGCCGCTTCTTTTGAATTTGCAGAAAATCAAAAATTGGAATTCCACACAGGCTATTATTTGCAATACCTTAACAGCCTTATGTTCTCCGACCAAGAAGCCTTGAACGAATTTTACTACCCCGCCCGCAAAACCGCAATAAACGGAACTGTAAAGCCATCCAGTTCAATTTTATCTGCAGTTGGTTATTCAAGGAGCAATATTTTGGATATGTTCAACTTTAACGCCGAAGCCTATTACAAAACCCAAAATAATTTAACGCTTTACAACGAATCCGACCTTGACTCGGCATCATCGGCAAAAATAGAATCGCTTGGAGATTTGATTATAACCGGCGAGGGTTATTCCTTTGGTTATGAGCTTTCGCTGCAAAAACCGGAGGGTTTTGTGAGCGGAAGCATAAATTTCAATCAGGGCTGGTCTGTTTTTAAAGATGGGCCAAACAAGGCCTATTTCCCCAACTGGCACCAACCATTTGCCGTGAAAAGCGATTTGTCTTTTAATTGGTTTGAGGAAAATTATTTTTTGCGTACCTCTTTTCAATTAAAATGGGCAAGTGGTATGCCATACACCCCATATCTCGGTTATTTTTCAGCATACAGAATGGATCAGGACTATCCTGGCTATGAAATGATCGCTCTGCTTGGCAATAGAAATGTCACCATGCGAACTCCTTATTTTCGCTTAGATGCAAAAGTTATTGATTGGGGCAAAAAAGACAAATGGAATTTTGGTCTTACAATCTTAAACCTAACCGACCACAATAATTTATTCTACATATTCTACGATACAAGCCAAAACCCACCTAAAGAACAGAAAATTTACCAATTCCCATTCTTCCCGCTGTTGATGAACTACGAATATTATTTTTGATATTGTCTTAGCTAAATTTATTATATTATTACTCAAATGCAAAATAAATTCTCAAACCTCGCACTAGCGGCAACCTTTTGGTTTGCCCTGGCATTCACATTTTCCTGCTCTTTTGTCTGAGGAATATACAACACATGGTACAGTTCAAATAATTGTGTATTGGTATTTTTCAAAAGCTGGAAAAATGATTTGTAATTTTAGAGATGAGTATGAAAATGAATATGGAGAAGAGAAAATCCATATCAGCAATACAGATATAGATGCCAAAGCAGGTTGGAATAAAATATTCCTTGCTAAAACTGGTATGAAAATCAAAGCTAGCACAGATAATATTCTAACAACAAAAGTGAGATGGACGTTATTGTAAATTCTTTTATTTCTCAACCCTAAACTCATCAATATGTGTGTCTTTATCCACTTCGTTAACAGATACGGAAATGCTATTGCCTTTAACTTCAAAAATTGCATATCCTGGTATTTTGTTTTGAGCATACATATTGGTTGACAAAAGCAGATTGCTTATGTTATTAGACAAATCGTAATATTTCAATCCGCTCGCAGTTGTTAAAGTCATATATATAGCACCCAAATTGCTTCTAACATATATGTGATCATGGCCAGCTAATACAAAATCCACCTTGTGTTTATCCATAAGCTTTTCAAAGCCTGCCTCCACATAATACTTAATATCCACCTCTGTTGCATGAACTGCAAGGCTTCTGGTGGACTTGTGGTGCTGGACTATAATCCATTTATACTTCCCTTTAAACTTGGTTTTGGCAGCGGTAATAGTTGAATCAAACATTTCTATATAAGGCTTTGCTTCTTCTGCACTTGCAGGGTATGCAGATGTGTTTAGCGCAACAAAGAGAATATTGTTGTATAGATAAAAATAATTGCCATAATTTTCTGCCGAAAAATTTTGCTCATTTGGCAAATTGAAATGGCACTGGAAAAGATAATGCCTATCGTGATTGCCTACGGTTGGGGCAAGGGGTATATTTCTCAGTGCGGGAGGTGCAAAGAAATTTTCGTATTCTTTCTCGTTAGTGGCATCATCAACTTGGTCGCCAAGGCTTATAATAAAATCCACATTTGCCGCTTTGATTTTCTCAACAGTGGCTCTCCAGCCCAAAGCCACGCTTCTATCGGAACTGAACCATTCGCTTTTAAAATCTTGTTCTCCAGTGGTGAGTTGCGGGTCTCCTACTGCGGCAAACTTGAACATTTCTGTTTGTGGAGTTTTGTATTTGTATTTTTCGCTCCAATTGATGCTATCGCTTGATACCCTATAAACATATTCCGTGTTCGGTTTTAAATTTTTTGCTGTAACTTTGTGAAAATATTTGTCTTCAGTTGCCTTGCCCGATATTCCTACTTCTGTTGCCACAAGTTTGCTGCCTTCAAAAACACGCACAAAAGATTTCTCGCCACTTCCCGAATACCAGGCAAAATTGACTTCGGCAGTAGTGGAACCAGGCGTAAGCCCAAGCATCTCCGGCACAAACTCCGTTTCTTGGATGATTAACTCCTTGTTATTATTATTGGAACAAGCCACCACAAGGAAAGCGAAAAGAAAAAGTATATATTTTAGCATAAGGATAATATAAAATTTACTATATTATCAAAGAATTTTTCGAGAGGTTTTAAATATGTCTTCAAAATCCAGCAGCGAGCTTACGCATTTAAGCACTTCTACCCTGATAGAGGGTACCATAGACTTAGAGAACGATATCCGCATAGCGGGTACCGTTATTGGCAAAATAAATGCAAAAGGCACACTGATAGTTGAGCAAACAGGCAAAATTAAAGGCGAAATAAAGGCTAGTGCCGCAACTATAGCTGGCAGAATTCAAGGCAATATAGAATGCGATGGCCTAATGACACTGGAAAGCCGCTCCTGTTTTGTGGGCGACATAAAAACACGCCAAATTGTTATAAACGAAAACGCGGAATTTCAGGGCAACTGCGCAATGCCAATTAGCAGCCACGCGGAGTGAGCTTATACAGCTTATCCCCACGCCTAACCAATTCCTTAACCGGCATTGAAAATAAACTGCCTTTTTCGACTTGCGGAACGCTTTTTCCGTCTTCTCTTAATTCCTCTGCTTTTTGTTCCACTACCCCTGTGGTGGAGCCTATTATGAGTATATCTTCGCCTAGGTAAAGCTCTTCTCCAGTTTCAAACAGAATTTCTGCTACTTTTACCCTTGAAAAGTAATTTACAACCTTTCCCAAATAAACCTTTGCAGTGGAGGCTTTTGTACCGTGAACATCAGACCATTCGCCAAGCCGCTGCCCCAGATAATAGCCGTTCCAAAAACCTCGGTTGAAAACCGTTGCCAGTCTGTCACTCAGGTTCTCTATTTTTTCCCGCGTTAAAGTTCCGGCAAAGTAACTATCCGTGGCTTGCTTGTAGCATTCAACTGCTGTTTTTACATATTCAGGAGCGCGTGCTCTGCCTTCAATTTTAAGAATGCTAACACCAGCTTCTATAATTTGAGATAAAAATTCAATGGTGCATAAATCCTTTGGAGACATTATGTATTCATTTTCAATGGCAAGTTCCTCATTTGTTTCCAAATCTTTTACCGAATAGCCTCGGCGGCAAACTTGAAAACAATCGCCTCTGTTTGCGGAATGGTTGTAGTGGTGCAGGCTCAAATAGCATTTTCCAGAAATTGCCATGCAAAGCGCGCCGTGGCAAAAAATCTCAATTTTCACCAAATTTCCCGAAGGCCCTTTTATTTGCCGCCTTTCAATTTCCTTAATTATATCTGCAACCTGAAAGATGGTAAGCTCGCGAGCCAGAACCATAACATCGCAAAAAGCGGAAAAAAATTCCACAGCTTCTATATTTGAAATATTCAACTGTGTTGAAGCGTGCAGTTCAAGCCCTTTTTTGTGGGCATAATTTAAAACCGCCATATCCGATGCTATTATCGCGCTTATTCCCTTATCCACCGCCGCATCAACTATCTGCCGCATTTGCTTCACTTCGCTGTCGTAAATCACAGTGTTCAGCGTTAGATAAGATTTCACGTTTTTCTCTTTGCAAATAGCACTTATTTTTGCCAAATCTTCCAAGCTGAAATTGTTTGAATTTCTAGCTCTCATATTCAAATTTTCGGCGCCAAAATAAACCGAATGCGCTCCGGCATTTATAGCCGCCATAAGAGACTCATAGGAACCCGCAGGTGCCATTATTTCTATCTGATTCTGCATTTTAAATAAAGTAGCAAAAGTTTTATTCTATATTCTATATCTGGGAGATAATATATATGTTAGAAACAGATATAAAGAAATTTAGGGAAATGGTTGTCCTTCAACTAGAAAATGCAAAAGACCAAGAGCTTCACTGGGAGGCAAAAGCCTACGCAGAATGTATAGCTATGCTAGACCCTATTCTAAAGAAAAACGGCATTGAAGTGAATTAAGCCTGGTCGCAAACAAATAGCAATATCGTGTTTTTCTCTATATGGGCCTTGTAAGTTCCATATCTTTGCGTTTGGATGCGAACTGCTTTTTAAAGCGGAAAAAAATTCGCCGCCCATGCATTTATAGTAAGCCTCTTTTTTTGTCCACAAAGGATAAAAGGTTTCGGCTTTTCTTGCAAGCTCGCCCTCTGCAAAAAATCTTTTTGAAATGGCTTCAAAATTCCTCTCTTTGTAAAACTCCAAATCTATTCCAACATCGCATTCCAAAGAATAAGCGAGAACGCACTCTCCCCTGCTATTGCTCCAGTTTGCAAAACCCATGCTATGGGGCAAGCAAGGCTTGCCAAAAGAATTCATTGTTATTTGGATTTTTTCAAGTTTTAAAATTTGCCCTAAAATTTTTAAAGGCCATTTTTTTAAATGCTCGCCTGCCGGCATAGCATATATAAATACGGAACCTTCAGGAACGCGCAATATCAACCAAGGTTCAGGCATAATGGAGATAAGGGGATTCGAACCCCTGGCCTACGCATTGCGAACGCGTCGCTCTACCAACTGAGCTATATCCCCAAGGTTAGTGAGGAATATAGAAACTTTAAAATTCCCGTTTGGCAGGCTTTCCAAAGAACCACATCTATATAACCTTTGTTCAGTCCTGTTGCTTTTTCTATTTGCACAAACATTTTATCGCAGAGAATTTTCACCTCATCGCTTAAAGGAAAACCCTCTTGCAAATTTGATTTGTAGAGAGCAATGGCGAGCCGTTGAATCCATATATCGTATTTCACGCAGCTAATGCCTAAATTCCGTGCCAGATGGTTTTTTGTTATTTTGCCAATATGTGGTAATTTTCCCAAATAATCCAATTTTTCTTCATCTGTTTTCAACTTGTAGAATCCATCTCTAAAATTTTCGCGGTTATTCCAAATTTTAACTATAGCTCTTATCTTATTTACATTTCCAAAAATTTTAAGTAAATTTTCTTCCAAAACTTTTCCGCCGCCATTTATAAAATTCATTATTTCCCCAAATTTTCTCTTGGCAATTTTTTGCCTAAAGCCTCCCGCTAAAATAACATAAATACATCCCTCGGCAAATTCCACTGCATTTAAAACAGGAGGTTTTTGCAAATGCTTTTTTATAGTTTCAAAACTGTCTTTATCTTCTCCTATTCCAGAGTCTATAATATGCTTTTCAATGGCAGAAAAGAGCGATGCATCTATTTTGGTTATTGGTTTGTTGGTAAGGCTAAATATTATTTGGGACATATATGGGTAATATATAAATTACCCATATATTTTGGCAATGATTACTTCAATATAATTTTCACTATCTGCTTTTGCGAACCGGACTTTGCCACTACGTAGTAAACGCCCTGTTTTTGTTTTCCCAAGCTAATAGTTGTTGTTCCGCTCAATATCCTTTGGCTGAGTACCTGTTTGCCACGTATGTCGAACAAGGATATTGTAGCATCTTTGCCAGAAGCTATCTGCAAGCTGCGAGCAAAATGAACCACATTCAACCCGACAACCGGCGCATTGTTATGAGAAATAATTGGCTCGGTGTCTTCATCATCTGAAGAGCTTGAAGTGTCAGTGCCTGAGGAAGAGCTTGAAGTACCTGTGGCACTGGAAGAGCTTTGGGTGGTGGTTGCACTGGAAGAACTTTGTGTGGTGGTATTGGAAGAACTTGATGTAGCTATAGGAGTTGTGCAGGTAGAATTTGAATATACTGGATTGTGGCTGTGGGTGGCACAATTTGCGATTGCTTCAGCGCAAGTAGTGATTGGGTTCGTAGCGTTATCCTTATCTGTTCTAATAAGACCACAATCATCTCCCCATTTGCAAAAATTACCTGTGCACACTTCATCTCCTGCTGCCCAAGCAATGGTTGCAGTGGGAGCTACATCATCAGCTATTGTACCGTCTGCTAAACAAGCTACATTACCTATCATAAGATTATAACCAGTACTTGCAGCTTCCGTGCCCCAAGCAATTTTATCAACAAGGCTCAAATTTACTGAAGCTACGTTACAAGCTCCTCCTGTTACTTGAGTAAAACCATTAAGTGCTATGGTTTTCTTTGTCCAGCTAGTTACAGCAGTAGCGGTTGCTCTCCATTTATTGTTCCATTTTTCACCGGTACCAGTGCAATTAGCGTCACCATATTCTAAATTGATATCATGGGCACCACCATTGTACCAATAAGAAAAACCATTTGTGCAATCTGTAATTGCTCTAGTAGTTGTAGTACCGCCTGATTTATTAACACCAATAAATACACCACCACCAGCTGTTACAGAAGCACCTACTATCTTACCTACACCATCGTTGAAAAAATTTGGCTTCCCGGGGTCATCAGGATTGTCTGGATTACCAACTGCAACCGTACCATACGTATAACCATACACATAATTTGCTGCTCCCCAAGCTACCTTATTGCTACCAGAAAAGACATAATAGCTATCTGCCGCGAATAAGCTACCAGCCATAAGCACGAGTGCGGTTATTCCGCACGCAAATTTTTTCATAAAACCTCCGAGTTAGTGTGTGTAATATAGAAAAAAATATACATAAAAATGACAAAGGCGTGAAGAATAGGGGATTTTTTTGGGAGTTGACACGAGTAACGATAGACAAAAATGTACTTTTGCCCAATGTAAGGCGAACAAAAAGGGGTATTAATAATGAATTTAACTTCTCCAAAAATACCTTTTTTAAATTTTCTTCAATTTTAGAATACGATCTCCACTTCCTTGCCTTATTTTGCTCAGAACCGTTTGTAAATTATTTTTTCTCGCTAATTTCAATGCTTTAGCAAATTCACCTATTTCAACCCATTCTTTTTTATTAAAATCTTGCTTTGTTATGTATTCATTATCTTTAAATTTTTTGTAATATAAGGACAAGCCACCAAGAATCAACGATATTTCATCAGCGATATTTTTAATTTCTTTTGCTTTTGATATGATAATAAATTTGTTAGGGTTCATTGTATGTTTTACACAAGTTTTATTTGCGTCTATATTATGATCTGGGTATATTAAAACAGGGGTAAAGTTTTTTTTCTTGTTATTAGCCATAGCTATTAAAGCATTATTATTGCTAATTTGGCCATAGGATGGATTTTGTGATTCATGGATGCCAATAATTTCTCTGATTGCAAAAATAGAATTGGATAAAGTAAAGGATTCTGACTCTTTATCTAATTCAAGAGCTTTATTTTTAATAGTATCAGTAATTCCGTTTTTATATGAACGAACAATAGCAGATTGTTTTCCAATACTATCTCTTCTATCATTTTGACTACCATAATTTTCTAAAATATGTCTATCCCTTAAATCAGAGAGTATCTTCGCTAGCAAATCGGCCTCAATTTCTTCTGTATTATTATCTCTTCTATTGTTATACGGGAAATCACACAGATACTCATGTTCATAATTATGTAATATAATATGAGCTATTTCGTGAGAAACTATAAATCGCCAGCAATCTTCTGATATGAATTCATTTACATAATCAAGTCCTACTCCAACTGAGTCTAAATAATTGATAGTTATATACAATATTTTCCCTTTTTTTATTACAACAGTACCTCCTCTATTTTGTTGATTATTATTTGATATACTAGAGGGTTCTTCAATTTTTATATGTACTTCAGAAAGTTCTTTTATATTATTTTTCATAATGATTCTTGCAGCAAAAACTGCATGAGCCATAGTGTACTTTCTTGAAAAAAGCTCTAGTAGCTCGGCTTTCTGAACTGTAGATAGTTTGTTCCAGAATTCCATTTTTTGTTCATTATTAGTTAATGTATCCCAAAGCATAGATAACGGTTCTAAGATTAGATTTTTCTTATTAAAACTAAGCTTGCCCCACAAAGCATTCAAGTTTTTTAGCCATTTATCTTCGCCGTTATTCAAGAGACCACTCCAAAGTTTTTTAATCTCTCCTGAAACTTTACTTTTATCTTTACGGTCAAATTTTTCCCACAATGGATTAATTTTTGAATATAATTCATCTAACCGTATATTTATGGAATCTGTATTTAAGTTATTTAATGTTTTTATAAATTCGATAGCATCACTCACACTAAGTATTTTAGCCATATTTTAAAGATCCTCTTTAATTAATTATTTCTTAATTACAAAATCAGTACCCATATTTCTTGCTGCACTTAAAACAGATCTAATCACAAAAAGATAACTAATTTTATAATTCAAATTTTTCCCAAAAATTCCACATATGTTAAAATGCTCAATAAGAAAATTCAATTTTTTCTTTTCATCAAATTTTGGATAGTATTTGCTAATAAGCGAATCGGCATCATCGAAGTTGATTGCTGTAGCAATTAAATATATGAATGCCTTAAATTGCTTTGGATTCAATCCTGCTATCTCTGCATAATCTTTACAGTCGCTTGACTTAGCTATGTTGCGTTTTTCTACATATGTAACGCATACATTCCTTTTTTTGTTGCGTGTAACCCGACTGTTTTTCGAGAGCTTAATTTCAGATCGCTTGACGATATTCTTCATAATTGAAAACCCTTTCTTGAAGTTTGTAGCATTTAATTTTGCCCAATAGTCAAATATGGTAAGTATAAGGAACGACAAATATGCATAATATAACCTCTGTAGGAGGCTCTGTCAAATGCTATTTTGTTGTTAAAAATCATCTTTGAAGGAAACTACAAAATTAAAAAGGTGTTTTTCACGAAAATTATCAAAAATAGCATTTCCTCATGTTTTCTCACTAATTTCCATTTTTTGGACGAGTTTTGCGCAAGAAACTCAATCCTCCCATCATAGCAAGACCTTTTTGTGGAGGCTTTCCTGACCCTCTACCGCAGGCTTACCTAAGCCCTAGGTACAGGTGCTTTAACTGTTCCAACTTAGAATAGTTTGTTGTTTAAAATGCTTTTTCAGCCCAAAATAGCAGTTTCTGATAACGTTTAGGCTAGAAAGTTTTGAAAACCCTTGACACAATCGGAACGGTTTGATGGCTCGACAAAAGTTTTTTTACTGCACAAGGCTTTTTGGTTTAATTCTGCTTTGTTCCCAACCTGAAATGGTTCGCCAAAAATTCTTCGCGTAAAGACCCTTGTTTCAACGCCACCGCATTCGCTCGTTAAGTTACAGGCATTCCCGCATGGTGGTGGTCTTGCCGTGTATAGCTTCACGGTTACAGGTGATTGCTGGTCACCCCAATAGTCAGCATTATATTATAATCAATATTGGAAATTTGTCAATATCAGTTTTTCTCACAATCTTTTTTCAACTCTTTCATAAGCTCAATGTCATCTTGAATTTCTTTTAACGGGGTATTGTATTGGCTATACAACGCTTTAAAATATTGAATACAATTCATGCCATTTATATTTACTTTGCTACATTTTTCAGCTACAACACACAATTTCTTGATTAAATCACTTCGTTCTTTCCCATCGGTAGAAGGTGTTATGTTTGTACTTGAACTTGAACGAAACACAGAACTACTTGATTTTGGTTCGAATACATTACCCTTTGAACTTGACGATTGTTCCAATGGTGCTTCACTAATGTCCGCCCCGCAAGATAATAATAGTCCAGTGGCAATTACTGTTGCTAATTTTGTTTTTTTCATACTTGAACAATCTCCAAGTTAATATGTGTTATAATATACAAAAAAATGACAAAGGTGTGAAGAATTCTTGGTTTTTTTGGGGGTTTCCACTTACCACACGAGAAATTTTTTATTATATTATAGGTGGAGACTGTTGTCACGTCCTCGGGGAGTCCTGGGGTTGGCAATGAGCTTCCATTTTTTGCAAGGTAGAAAAATCTTGCTATATTTACCCTAAATGCTCGCTAAAAAAACATTCAAAATTGGCGGCTTGCAGGTGCTGGCAGAGCGTAAAAGGGTGCGCAGCGTTAGGCTTTATGTTTCGCAAAAGGATTTGCAGGCGCATTTAACCATTCCCTATTACGCAAGCGAAAAATTCGCGGTTGATTTTTTGAGCAAGAATTACGAGTGGCTAAAAAAAACAATGGAAAAAATAAAGGAAAACCCGCCCCCAGCCCTGAGGCAGGAGCAGGAAATTTCAAAAGCAGAAATGGAAGAACTTAAAGGGCTCATTTCGAATTTGCTCCCGCAATGGGAGTTCAGGCTTGGGGTAAAGGCAAAAAGCTGGAAACTGCGCAAAATGAAAACCCAATGGGGAAATTGCAAAATAAAAACTGGAGAGATAACTTTCAGCACAGGCTTGATAAAAAAACCTCTCCGGTGCATAGAGTACGTGGTTGCCCACGAACTCGCTCATTTAATAGAAGCAAACCACTCCGAAAAGTTTTACGCCGTTATAGCAAAACACTTTCCGTACTGGAAGGAAGTTCGGAAGGAATTGAATGGGTGATACCCCACTAAAACCCAAGTTTCCTGCTCCCATAAGCCTCTTTCGCATTAGCCATATCCACCAATCCACCCACAACCCGCTGCAAAGTCAATTCCTCTTTGGGCAGCCATTGCAACCTTTTATACACCGCATAAAAATCACCAGGTGCAAGAGTTTCCACATCTGTCAAATAGCTCCAATCTTCGTCCGCTAAATCTGGGAAAAAGTTTTTTGCCATTGTCAAAATGCCCTCTTTTTTCAAAAAACCAAATTGCAAATGGAAATGGAATCTGCGATTGCTCGCCGCATCCAAATGCCCTTGAAAGTTAGTTGAGCATATAACCATGCACCTCGCGCTCTCCAACTGCACCAAAAATTCATTGGTTTGCGTAACTTCCCAGCTCCTCACTGCACCCTTGCGGTCTGAGATTAGGCTATCGGCTTCGTCTATAAACAAAAGCTCGCCAGCTTCGTTTGCTTGCTTAAAGGCGGCGGCTAGCTTCTTTTCTGTTTCTCCAACCCACATAGACGAAATTTGCCCATAGCTAATTTCCCTAAAAGAAAGCCCGCATTTCCTTGCCAAAAACCTAGCAAATTCGGTTTTGCCAGTACCCGGAGGACCATAGAGCAACATAGTCATATTGCTCTCCGTTTGCTTGCTTTTGAGTTTTTCCGCATAAAGCTTTGCCGAATACAGAACTTCGTCTAAGCGCGAAATATTCAGCACAGAAACATCGTATTTAAGGGCGCGGCTAAGTGTTTGCTTATTGGTTTTTAAACCCAAAAGCTCCACGTGGTTTTCCAAAATTTCCTCGCCAATTTTCTCGTGAATGCCGCTCTCTAAAAGAGCAACTTCATTTTGCACGGCAAGTTCTATTCCTCCAGTGGAGATTTCATATTTTTCCGCAAGCCTTTCGTAGCGTTCAGGCGGGAAAATGCTCTCGGCTTTATGTTTTTCCACAACGGAATTCCATAGTTTTTTGCGAAGGTTTTGATTGCTCAAATCAAAACCCACGCTGTATTGAAACCTGCGCATTGTGGAGCTTTTCACGTGATATAATTCGTTGGTTATCCAAATCACGGGCAGTTTCAAATCTTCTAAAAACCTGTTCAAAATACCCTTTTCAAAATAATTCAAAATCAAATCAGCTTCGTCAACAACCAACAAAACATTCTTCTCTCTCAAATACATTTCAGAAATTTTCAAGGATCTTATCCTGTAAGAGATGGCTCCTTCTCTATGCTCGTGTTTGTCAAAAAGTTCGCGGTTGTTTTTAAGCTCCAAGCCAACCTCATAAAGCACTCTGCCCGTTTGCGCCGCTATGGAACGCGCAAGCTCGGTTTTTCCCGTGCCTTCCTTGCCGTGGAACAAAAAATTCAAAGAGCGATTTCCTTTGTAGCTTTTAATTAGGCTGCAAATAATATCGGATTCTTTTTTATAATCAAACCTATCCAAGGGCAAGGCTTGCTTTTGGTCTATTTTTGCATAGCTTTCCAAAAAATTGTCCGAGCCAATTCCGCTCAAAAAATTTACAACATCCATAGGCAAATCGCCATCTTCGTCTATAATGTCAAGATCCATTAAGCCTCTGCCTTTTGACACTGTATCCATTATGCGGTCTGCGGAATGTCCGGTGAAAATAGCAACTGCCTGCTCGTTGAATTTGCTGTGCCTGCCAGCCTTGCTTTCAAGCGCATCTATAACGCAATCGTTGAGGTCTGCCATCATATAGTCTTTTTCAATGGCAAACATCACCGTTAAAATATCCATAGAAACCTCGTCTAAATTCAAGGTATCTTTTAGAATGCAAAGCCTTTTTTCAAAAGCATTGTTGAAATGCAGAATATTTGCCTCTGTTTGCATTTCAAGGGCGTATTCAAGCATTGCAAGCAATAGAGAATTTATGTCAAAAGGTTTTAACAGCTCATTCATTTTTCGCCAAGAAGCGAACAAATTGGGTGCGTTAAGCACTTCGTCAAGTTCAGCTTCGGACTTTTTTCCATTGGCAGCATTTACGGTTTTTATAGCCAAATCCAAACCTTCTGTGCCCAAAAAGTCCATTATTTCAATGTAATGGGCTTCGCTTAAATCAATATTATAGCGTGTTTTATGCACAGCTATAAGATATTCAAAATATTTTGCGCATTTGCTACTGCGCAAAACATCGGTTGGAGTTGAATATCTGGGATATTCATATACCATATCTGCATCTTCCAAGATTCTAGCAAATCTCGTTTTCTGCATAAAGCGTCTCCGCCTATCCGGTCTGTTTGTTCTGATGATCATAATTGCCTCCTATTGGGTTTATTTTAGTAGAACTTAGAAGGCAGGTAGGCAGAATTGGTCAATCAAAAATTGACTAGTATTCTTATCGGTTCTATTTACGCAAAAATAGCGGTCCTCTCAATATCTTTTCGTTTTCTTGTTCTAGCAATTTATTAACATCGCGAATATTAAAAATTTCATTTTCAAAACAATATTTAAAAATCATATCTCTTTTAATGCAATCTCCAAGAAAATAACCTGCGTGTTTAAGCAATTCTTCTGCCTCTTGAAGCGTATATTCAAAACCAAGCGCAAACAAAATCACCGTGTCTTTTGATGGCTGACTGTGATGAAATACTTTTGAAAAAACGGCTTTTGTAATACAAGCCTTTTTGTAAATTTCTACATATTCATACACTTTTTTGTTTTTTTCGCCAAAATCTTTAATGGCTTTCAGTAAAATACGCTTAAATTGTTCTTGGTTCATTAAAAAGGTTTCAAACGGTGGTGGCGGTTTCGCTATGCGACAGGCACGCATAAGAGTACCGCCAGATGGCGATGGTTTTGACGTGACCATAACACCATCTTCGGGTTGTTCTTCTCTTAGCCAGAACATTTCTTGTTTTTTCAAAAAATCTTCTAATTTTTTGAGAGTATTTTTGGGTAGCATAGTTATCTCCCTTTTGTGTGGTTAGGGGTGTAAGGTAGAAAAATATTTTTATATTTTGTAAAAACTCTTGACAATTTCACAAAATTTTTCTATATTCTTGGCTATGTCACGTTTAAACCCAAAAGGAGAGGCTAAATATGCCTACTAACGAAGGTCAGTTTTACACAGAACTTGAAAAAATTTTCACAGGAGCAGATATTGAAGGCGAAGGTGGATATGTGAACCTACTTAAAATTAAATCGGCATATTATTATAAGAAAATCCTTGCAGAGTTTCAAAAGCAAGTTGAAGAGAACGATATTATTAAGGGTTTTAGAGAGGAGTTTTTTGATAGGTTATATACCTTCTTTGAGAAATATTTCAGCGAAAGCGGAAGTGTGTATTTTGTGAAAACGGCAATTGGGCAAAAAGTTTACGAACAGGTTTACACCGACAGCAAAGATGTTGTGCTGTTCTGGAAAACCAATATGCTTTATTATGTCAAAAGTGATATTATGTATAAAAATATGGATATTTCAGTAAAAGACGATAATGCTGTTGAACACAAATTTTTCTTTGACTGCGGAAATCTTAAAAATAAACAGAACAACGAAAAAAAAGAACTGATTTATGTTTACGATAAAAAGGAAGAAGATAAATACTTTTTTAATGTAAAATATAAAGAAAAAGATACCGATAAAGAAAAAACTGACGAACAAAAAAAGAAAGAGAAGAAAGAACAAGAACAAAAAGAAAAGAGAGATTTAGCTCATTTGTCTGAGGATACCATTAATAAGGCTTTTACCGCTTTCAAAAAGCAGGCAAGCGTTGATTTCTTTATCAACAAAGACGCGAAGAAATTCCTTACTGAGCAGTTAGATATGTATCTGCATCAAATATTGCTTGACGAGAAAAATAAGTTTGAGACTACACGGCTCACGCAGTTGAAAACAGTAAAGGAATTTTCGTTGAATATTATTGACTTCATTTCGCAGTTTGAGGACGAGTTGGTGAGAATATGGAACAAACCTAAATTTGTGCTTAACAGTAACTATGTGATTACAATGGATAAACTTACCACAGAAATTATTGAAAAACTGAAAAAGCACAGCGGCTGGCAGGAACAAACAAAAGAATGGAAAGAATTAGCTGACCTGCTCGCAGCAAGCCACTCGGATTCGGATAATTGGAAAGAGAAAACAAAAGAATGGAAAGAATTAGATAAGTCTGTTGGGGATAAACTTCCTATTGACACAAAGCATTTCAAGGATTTGGAAGTTGAAATTTTAAGTTTGTTTGAAAATTTAGACGAGGCACTTGATGGACGGCTAATCCTTAGCGAAAATTATCAAGCACTTAACACTTTGAAAAATAGATATGAAGAAAAAGTGCAGTGCATATTCATTGATCCGCCGTTTAATAAGGCAGAAAGTGACCAATTTACATATATTGCTAATTATAAGGATGCGAGCTGGATTTCTTTGTTAGAAAATAGATTAGAATTATCAAAAAACTTTTTAAAACGTTCAGGTGGAATATTTGTTAATACAGACGATAAATGCAATACATATACGCGAATTTTATTAGATAAGATTTTTGAACATTTTCAAAATGAAATTATTTGGTGTTATGAGAAGCCAGGTGCAGGAACAGGAAAATTTAAGAATAATCACGCAAATATTTGGTTTTATACAAAAGAAGGAAGCTATTATTTATTTAACACTATATATGTTCCACGAAAGGGCGAAACAGAATTGAGCAAGCGAGAGGGAAAATTTTCAACTAATTATGAAGGCAAAATATCACCTGATTGGTGGGTTGATATATGGGATGATATACCCTCATTTGCAACAGCTATGAGTGCTAGTGAGAGAATTGTGAAGATGTTAAATTATTCTTTTCCTACGCAATTACCAGAAAAGTTATTAGAAAGAATTTTAAGAACAGGTTCTAATGATAATGATTTGATTATGGATTATTTTTGTGGTTCTGCTGTGTCTGCGGCGGTGGCTCAAAAAATAAAAAGAAAATGGATAACTGTAGAATTAGATAAAGATAATTTTTGGAAAATGGATCTTCCTCGTCTTAAGCTTGTAATTTTGGGGTATCAGGCAGGAATTTCAAAGGATTTAGAAGAAAAATATAATGGCAGTGGTTTTTTCAAATACTATGAATTAGAGCAATACGAACAGACACTTGATAAAATGAAATATAGCGAAATTGCAAGCACTATTTTTGACGAGACAAATCCGTTTGCAAATTATGTATTTCTTACTGACAGTAAACTATCAAATGTATTAGAAATCAAAGACGGCAAAGTAGATTTGGACTTTGACAAACTCTACAAAAACATTGACTTTCCCGAAACAATCTCACTTGTGAAGGGCAAAGCGATAAAGAAAATTACAGCAGACACCGTTGTTTTAGAAGGCAACGAAACAATCAGATACGACTACAAAAACTTCACAGATGATGAGAAAGTGGATTTTGTAAAAATGTTAAAACCACTTTTGTGGTGGGGAAGAGATACGTAATTATGGCAAAGAAAAATAAAACAAACGCAAATGCAGAATCAAAAATATTTTGTGCATTAGAAGAAATAGTTACGAATAATACGACATATTCGTATAACAATATTCCTTCCGATTGGAAAAATAAAGATATAACTTCGTTTGCAAACGGAATGAATTTATATAACCCAGAACAAACAAAAGCATTAGAAAATATCGCCTCGGCTTTGTATTTAACTTTTAATGGTATAACTGATGACAAGCCTAATCTTGCTTTGTTACAAGCCGAATACGACAAATATATTGTCCCTGCGATAACATATCAATTAAATCGTGCATGTTTTTGGATGGCAACGGGCAGCGGGAAAACGCTTGTGCTTATTAAAACCATAGAATATATTGATTATTTAATGACAGCAGGACTGATTCCTAAAAAAGAAATTATGTTACTTCTGCCTACTGGTAATTTAGTAACACAAATTCAAGAGCAAATATCAAAATATAATGTTGGTAGAGAAAGGCAAATAAAAGCAATAAACCTGCTTGATTGTGAAAACGACAAGTATTCAAATTCGTTAAATTTTGGCAATGAAATAAAAGTATATCATTACCGTAGCGATTTAATGAAAGACGAAAGAAAAACAACAGAAATAAATTATAAAACTTATCTCAATGGTGGGAATTGGTATCTATTTTTGGATGAAGCACACAGAGGCGACAGCGACTACTCAAACCTCAAAGATTATGTAAAAAAACTTACGGAAAACGGTTTCTTGTTTAATTTTTCTGCAACTTTCATAGACCCTATTGACATTTTTACAACTTGTTACAATTTCAATTTAGAAAAATTTCTTACGGTAGGTTACGGGAAAAATATTTATTTAAGTGAGTCAGTTTTTACAAAACAGAAAGAAAGCAATCAATTTACAGAAGAACAAATGCAAAAGGAAGTGCTAAAATCATTTATTATTTACACATTGATAAAGAAGAGTAAAAAAACGGGATCTTATCACAATCCGCTAATGATTACGCTTGTTAACTCTGTAAATCCAAAAAAATCAACGCCTGATTCTGATTTAAAAAAGTTTTGCGAAATTATGTTTAAGATAGCCAATAATACTGTTAGTACAAATTCATTTATAAATGCTATACGTGAATTAGAAAAAGAATTTAATTCACAAAAAGATTATGTTTTCAAAAAAGAACAAATTTCAATACCTTCTGCAGATATTTCAGCAATAACAATAAATGATATTATAAAAGAAGCGTTCAATGCTACGAGTTCTGGCAATATAGAATTTTACGATTGCGGTAATGGTGAAGTAGTGTTTAAGTTAGTAACAGCACCAGAACCGTTTGCATTGATACGAATAGGCGATACAGCCACTTTTATTAAAAATTATTTGAATGATTACGGCAAAATGGATTCATATACTGCTAAAAATTGGTTTGCAAAATTGGACGAACCTGCAAGTACAATAAACATTTTACTTGGTTCCCGTACCTTTTACGAAGGTTGGGATAGTAACCGCCCGAATGTTATAAATTTTATAAATATAGGTAGCGGAGATGCAAAAAAATATGTTCCTCAAAGTATAGGTAGAGGTGTACGAATACAACCCGATACTGCGAATCCAAATGAAAGAAAACGATTATCACCTGTTGCACCTAAAATCACTCCTATAGATCCAAACAAAAATAAATTACTTGAAACATTGTTTGTATTTGCTACAGACAATAACTCCGTAGATAAAATTTTAACAGCAATGACAGAAATGAGTGGCACTTCTGTAAACAATCAAAGTTTGTATTCAAAACAACCAGCACTTTTCTCTCCAAGCCCTAATACCTTTGACTTGCTTATTCCAGCTTATAAGAAATCTGCAACAAAATCAGTAATCGCTTCTGCGCAATTTGAAATAGAAAGCGGTTGTCAATCCAAATTTGAAAATATATTAGACTTAATGCCGCCTGCTGTATTTTTATTGCAATCTCATAAATCGTTTACTGACACTTGGAGTTTAAAGCAGTACAAAGAATTAAAAGATGTCATAGCAAAGAAATCTATATTTACCAATATTATTTCTAAAAATTATCAAAATTATAATTTTTTAGTGAGTGATTTAAGAAGACATATTTGTACAGAAGAAAGAGAAATTGACAAAATCAGAGTTGTTAACAATACACCATCTAATGAAGATATTGTGCATTTCAAACATATTACAACAATACTCAACTCTGCTGAGGAAGGTAATTTGATGAGATTCATGAAAATGAAAGGACCTTTTCCAATACTTTTTGGACATAGTAACGGAAATGTAAATATTTACAACCTAACAGAACATTATTATATTCCTTTGCTATATGCCGATACAGACAAAGTGAGTTATATTAATCACATAATAAAAATTGAAAGTGAGATTATTTTTGTAAAAAACTTAATTGCGTTTTTGAACAAAGAGAAAGCATTTTTAGATGCTAAAGAAACCAAAGAAAAAGATTATTCTGCAAGAGGGGAAATAGTTTCAGATTGGATGTTTAGTAAGATTGACGAAACACTTGATAAGAATATGGGTATGCCATATTTTGAAGATAACACATATAAATCTTTCTTTCCCGATTTTATTTTTTGGATAAAAAAAGATAATAGTTACAAAATTGTCTTTGTTGATCCCAAAGGTCTAGAATATACTGATTATCAAAAGAAAATTGATGGTTTTGAGAAGCTATTCTTGAATGGAACAACTCCGAAAATCTTTTCATACAATGATTACTCTATTACATTTGAGCTGAAACTTGTATATACAGGGGCTAAAGTACCAACAGGAAAATATGCAAATTATTGGATTCCACAAGGAGATTTTAGTTTTTTAGTATAGATTTATAATTCTTGCTGACAATTTGTCAGCAGTTGGCTTCCTTCCTTCAAGCCAATTTGCGTGAACCGAACATCTTGCCGAATTCCCTTGCCGACCATCCCAAAGCACGGAAAGCACGGAAAAGCGAATCCAAAGTAGTGTTTTCCGCATTTTCCAAAGCCGCTATGCGAGCTTGCGAAGTTCCCATTTTTTTGGAAAGCTGCGTTTGCGTAATACCATTGGCAGAACGCAGTTCTTTTAATTTGCGCGACATTTGAAACTTCATCTCCGCAAGTTCCGCTTCTTCCGGGGATAAACCAACTGCTTCCCAAGCCGTGTCGTAGCATTTCCAGCCATGAGATTCCCAGAACTCTTTTTCCGACATTTTGCGTTTGCTCATAAAGCCTCCTTTTTTAATTCTTTTTCCGCAAGTTCATAAGAACGCAAGCGGCTTTTGCAAGTTTCAATTGTGGATTTCGATATTGAGTCAGATTTTTTGTCTTCAACAAGCAAAACCACTATATCGGTCCGCACCGCTAAATAGACACGCCAATTATGCTGCGCTGACTGATACCGTATCTCATAGCACAGTCTCCCTATTTGACGAATAGGTTTAACCATAGGCTCGCCTAGAATTTTATCTTTTTCGCCATACAGATATAATATACTAAATTTGAGATAGACCTTCGCTCTTAGGTTCAAAAATTGGAAAAGAAAAATTTCTATATTCTCCTTTATGGAAAAACTAATAGCTATCTCATTAATGCTGCCGGTGTTTGCAATGGCACAAGAGGCACCTGGCGCTCCTTCGCAGCCTTCTTTGTTCAGTTCTTTTTTGCCTTTTTTGCTTATGTTTGTTGTGATGTATATCTTTTTTATACTCCCCAAACAAAAAGAAGGCAAAAAAACAGAGCAAATGCGGAGTTCTCTTAAAAAAGGCGATAAAGTTCTCACCATGGCTGGCATTATAGGCATAGTTGCCCATGTGGATGAGCGTTTTGTCAGCATAAAAACAGGCGACACAAAGATTGATTTTGAAAAAGCAGCTATTGTCAAACTTTTGGAACCTACAAGTGATTCTCCCCATTAGCATTTACGGCTCTCCAATTTTGAGGAAAAAAGCCGTACCTATTAAAGAGATAACCCCTGAACTTGTGGAACTCTCGCGCAATATGCTTGAAACTATGTACAAAGCTAATGGAGTGGGCTTGGCTGCGCCGCAAGTTGGCAAAAGCATTCGCCTTGTTGTGATGGACCTCTCAAAAGAAGAAGATGAACGCAGGCCCATTGTGCTTTTCAACCCTGAAGCTGTGCCAGAAGAAGGTGAAAATCCGGTGGAAACAGGGGAAGAAGGCTGCCTTTCTGTGCCCGATATTTGGGCAAATGTTTCAAGACCCGGGCGAGTGCGCTTAACTTACACAAACGAAAAAGGCGAAAAAATTGTTCTGCAAAACATAACCGGCAAATTTGCCCGCTGCGCCCTGCACGAACAAGACCATTTAAACGGAATTTTATTCACAGACAAAATATCCATCGCAGACAAAGCGATGAACGCATCTAAATTGAAAAAAATGGCAAAGGAAAATAAGTAGAGCGGCCTTATTCTTCTGGCAACTCCGCATTGTGATAAACATCTTGAACATCTTCGTTGTCTTCTAGTTTATCTATCATTTTGAGCAGTTTCTGGGCATCTTCGCCTTCTAGCTTAACGGTGTTCTCTGCGGCGTAGGTTATCTCTGCCGAGAGCATTTCTATTTTTGCGTTCTCCAAAGCCTTGGTAACCGCCTCAAAAGTTTCCGGTGTTGTTTCAATTTCGTAAACCCCGTCTTCTGTTGCAAGGTCGTTTGCTCCTGCTTCCAAAACCAAATCCATAATTTTGTCTTCGGGGCAAGCAGAGGAGTCCACCACCACAATCCCTTTCTTTTTGAAGTTCCAGCTAACAGAGCCTTCTGTGCCCATGTTCCCGCCGTTCTTGCTGAATATGTTTCTTATATCTGCAACGGAACGGGTGCGGTTATCGGTTAGGCATTGCACCAGGATTGCGCAACCTGCGGGGCCATAGCCCTCGTACATAGGCTCTTCCATGTTTGCGCCGGAGTTTCCGCCTATGCCTTTGGCTATTGCGCTCTCTATGTTTTTTGCGGGCAAGCTTTGCCCCTTGGCTTTTAGTATTGCTGTTCTCAGGCGAGGGTTGGCATCTGGGTTTCCGCCACCCATTTTTGCGGCAACGGAAATTTCTTTTATCAGTTTATTCCAAGCTGTTGCCCTGCCAACATCGGTTTTTGCCTTTTTGCGCTTAATGGTAGCCCACTTTGAATGTCCAGACATATTTATTTGCTCCTTGAATTTTAACCTTGCATCTGTGAATATTCGTCTGAGTCTATTGTCTCTTGATTTCGGAAAATCAGCACCACTATGGCAAGCCCAATGCAAGCCTCGGCAGCGGCAACAGCTATAACAAATATAGGCACTAATTGCCCAGCCACGCTTTGAAAGGCGGGCAAGGTTTTAGAAAATCCAATAAAACTGAGGTTTGCAGCATTCACCGCAAGCTCCACCCCCATAAAGGCAAAAAATATATTCCTTTTGGAAATAACAGTGGCAATGCCAATGCAAAACAGCACTGCCGCAAGAATTTGAATGTATAAAGGATAAAACATACCCTCAAATCTAGAAATTTACAATGGCAAGTGAGTAAGGCTTGAGAAGCGGGTCTTGGTTGCCTATGTCAGTGGTTTTCTTTGCAACTGTATCATAGACTTTAAGACCCTCTTTGTCTCCAATAAAGAGTTTTTTTCCGGCTTTGTCAAAAACTATCCCGCCAGAGACATTGAGTATATCCGGCAAAGTGCTTCCTATGGTTTTTGAGGCTAGATTTATCGGCTTGACAGAAGTCACCCAATCCGCAGAAACACTTGTTGCATACAGAATTTGGTTCGCTTCGTCTAGCGCAATGCCGCCAGCCCCGCCTCCAAGCTCCGCGCCTGTTGCCAAAACCTCCGAAGTTCCAGTTGCCAAATCCACCACCTCTATTCCGGTTTTTGTCATATCGATAGAATAGTCTATAGGGTCGTAAGCTCCCTGCAAAGAAACATAAAGTTTTCCTTTGCTCAAAACGCTTGAACTGGGATTATAGAGATTCAACTGTATTGTATCTATAAGGGTTTTTGTTTTTGCGTTTATGCGAACCAAAAGCCCAGGTTTTGTAGCCGACCAATTTTCCAGCCTTTGCAGAGTGAGCAGCAGGGTATCGCCGCTCGCTTTAATGGTAGAGGCGTTTGCAGGGGCATTTTCCTCTAGAGTTGGCAGGTCTATTTTTTCGCTTGGAGCGCACGTGCTTACGCTAAAGACCTGAATGTAGTCCGCATCGTTCAAGGCGATGTAGCCATTGCTGCCTATAACTGCGGCTTCGTAAGGGTTGTCGGTATCAAGCCTTTTCTGTGTTGTCACTTTTACATCGCCGTTTTGCGATGAAATGCAAGCCAAAGTACCAGGGTTCCTTTCAAAAAGAAATATCTTTCCTTCGGCAGTTGATACTTTTGAATCTTGGTTAAAAGGCAAGGCACCATCTGAAAGTCTTGAAGAATCGGGATTCATCCAGCGAAGTTCGCCAGTTGTGTAATCGCTTGTGAAGTTTAGCAAAAGCGAATTTGAGCTTGTACTGCTTGAACTTGGATCGTCAGAGCCTCCATTTGAGCAGGCAAAAAGAGCAAGTGAAAGTACAAGCGCGGGAATGGAGCGTCTAAACGCAGCCAAAGTGGTTCTTTGGGTCATGGTTCTACCTCGGAACATTGTTGCAGAATGCCTTATGGCATTCCGCACCCTAGCAGGTTTTCCGGCTTCTACAATGTAGTTACGGTAGCGGGACTGCTCTTGATTTTCACAAGGTTGCCCTGAAAGGGTATGTTTAATATAGAAAACAATGGGCAATTATTTGACAAACCACGCTAAAATTTCTATATTTATTTAACATTGCGAATTTGCCTTGTTAATAATGCGCCAAAACAGAGTTTATCGCTTTTGGAAAACGATGAACCCATTTTGTTTAAGGAATTGCGGTTAAAAGGGCCTTTAAATTGCGATTTTGCCGTTAATAGAGAAAAAGGCGGCTTTACCGTTAAGGGAATTGCAAGTGGTTCGCAAGAGTTTGAGTGTTCCCGCACTTTGGAACTCTTTGAGCGTCCTTTTGAAATAGAAATAGACGTTCTGGTGCTTCAGGAGCAGGGTATAACCGAGCAAAAAGAAGACGACGGTAGCGAAGATTTTTTCACAATCAAAGTTCCCGCCAGTCAAAATGAGGTTGATTTAACCGAAACCGTGAGGCAACTGATTATACTTCAGGAACCCATGATTCCGGTAAAATAAGGAGAATTTGAAATGGCTGTTCCTAAAAGAAAAACCAGCACAGCGAGGCGAGACAAACGCCGCCATCAATCTTACACCCTAGACATCCCAGCAATGGCAAAATGCGAGCAGTGCGGCGCAATAAAACGTCCGCACAGAATTTGCGAGTCTTGTGGCTACTATAACGGTGTTCAACGCATGAAGGTGAAAGAAAGTGCATAATATAAAAGTTGCGCTAGATGCAATGGGTGGAGACGAAGCCCCTGAGCAAATTGTTAAAGGTGCGGTTTTGGCTGCAAAAGACCCAGAACGCGAGTTTGATATTTTGCTTTGCGGCCCGCAAAAAGTAGTTGAAGCAGAATTGAAAAAGAATGACTATTCCGGCGATGCAATTACCGTGGTAGATGCTCCAGATCTTGTAGCGATGGATGAATCTCCCACCAAGGTTTTAAAAGAAAAGCAAAAATCTGGGATAGTTACTTGCGTTGCCCTGCAAAAGCAGGGTCTTGCGCAGGCAAGCGTTAGTGCTGGAAATTCTGGAGCCATGATGGCTTCTTGCCTTATGGTTTTAGGGCGTGCAGCCAATATTTCCAGGCCTGCAATAGCTTGTGCTGTTCCAACTGCAAAACGCCAAGCAATTCTTTTGGATTGCGGCGCAAATGTGGACGAAAAACCATCTACCCTAGTGGATTTTGCGCTTTGCGGCAGCGTTTATGCCGAAGCCGTTATGGGCTATAAAAACCCCACCGTTGGCTTGGTGAATATGGGCGAGGAAGAAAAAAAGGGCACCGAGGTTTTGCAAGAAACTCACAAGCTGCTAAAGCAAGCTCCCCTTAACTTCATAGGCAATATTGAAGGCAGAGACCTTATAATGGGACACGCAGATGTTGCTGTTGCTCCAGGATATGCGGGCAATGTGATTTTAAAAATCATGGAGGGTTTTTACGAGCTTGCTCACGAAGTATTTGGCGAGGTGAACACAGAGAAATCCAAAGAATTCAACAGGCTTTGGGACTATCGCAACCACGGCGGCGGCTTGCTGCTTGGCCTCAACGGAGTAGGCATAGTAACTCATGGCAGGGCAGATTCCATAGCCATTCGCCATTCGCTATTTACAGCTTATAGATTTGCAAAAGCTGGAGTTCCTGCAAAGTTGCAAACAAAATTATCAGAAATCAAGGAAAGCACTGGCAGTTAATATGAATGCAGTTATAAAATCGGTTGGCGTTTATTTGCCAGAATACATTGCAAAAAACGATGAGCTTGCAAAAGAAAAGGGCTTAGACACAAACGATGAATGGATAGCCAGCCATACAGGCATTCGTGAAAGGCGCATAATTAAAGATGCAAATGTTCTAACCGCCGACATAGGTTATTTTGCCGCAAAAAACGCCATTGAAAAAGCAGGAATTTCTCCCGATGAAATAGATGGCATTATAGCCGGCACAATGTCTCCAGACAAGCAATTTCCCGCTTTGGCTTGCTACATACAAGCAAAGCTGGGGTGCAGCAAGGCTTTTGCCTTTGACATAACAGCAGCTTGCGGCTTTGTTCCGCCTGCGCTTAACACGGCAGCTCTTATGCTAAAAAGCGGCCAGGCAAAAAACATTTTGGTTATAGGAGCAGAAATTTGCTCCAGAATAATGGACTGGAGCGACCGCAACACCTGCGTTCTTTTTGGAGATGGTGCAGGAGCAATTTTATTGAGCGGGAGCGAAGAGAGCGGCCGTGGTTTTGCCGGTTCTGCTCTTGCCGCAAATGGAAATTTGGCAAATATTCTTTATTTGAACACGCTTGGGGCAGAGGCTTCTTTTTTAAGAATGGAAGGGACTGCCGTTTATAAACTAGCCGTTTCTGAACTTGTGACAATAACTAAAAAAGCATTGGAAAATGCAGGGCTTTCTCTAAGCGACATTGACCTTTTTGTTCCGCATCAGGCAAATATCCGCATAATACAATCGGTAGGCAAAAGGCTTGGCCTGCCAGACGAAAAAGTTATGGTGAATGTGGATAAATACGGAAACACCTCCTCTGCTTCCATACCAATAGCCCTTTACGAAGCAGAGCAGCAGGGCCGCTTAAAACCGGGTATGCTGGTAGCCATGCCAGCCATTGGCGGCGGCATGAACTGGGGTTGCGTTTTATTCAGGTGGTAGGAGGCTAAAATGAATACTGCTTTAATTTTTGCCGGTGGTTACGGCGAGAGAATGAATTCCAATGCTATGCCTAAACAATTTTTGCGTGTCCACGAAAAACCCGTGCTTATATACACCTTGGAACATTTTGAAAATCACGATGAAATAGACAATATATGCGTGGTGTGCCTTGCTGGTTGGATTTCCAAGTTGAAAAAAATGTTGAAATTATACGAAATAACAAAAGTAAAATGGATAGTTAAAGGTGGAAATACCGCGCAAGAATCCGTATTTAACGGACTTTCCGAAATATATGCAAATACCTCTAAACCCAAAGAAACCATTGTTTTGATTCACGATGGCGTTAGGCCATTAATAGATGGCGAATTGATTGCAAGGTGCATAGATGGCGTTAAAAACCATGGCTCGGCAATAACAATAGCTCCGGTGAACGAGACAATTATAAACACAAATCAAAATGGAAAAGTGGAAACAATAGAAAATATAAAAGACCGCTCCATACATAAATTTGCAAGAGCACCCCAATGTTTTTTCTTAGAAGATATTTATGCAGCTCATAAGGAAAGCAAGGAAAAGGGAATAAATGGCATTTTAGATTCAGCAACTTTAATGCAGCAAAACGGACACACTTTGTTCACTATTAATGGCCCCACAAAAAACATTAAAATCACAACGCCAATGGATTACTATATATTCAAAGCTTTGCTGAACGCCCAAGAAAATGCTCAAATTTTTGGAATATGAATGATTTAGAATACATAGCGAATTCAAATGTTCCTTGGGAATGTTTTGAAAATAAAACCTTTTTTGTAACAGGAGCAACAGGTTTGCTAGGTTCAATTCTCATCAAGAGTTTGTTGGCGAAAAATAAAAAAATCCGCATAATAGCACTTGCGAGAAAACCTGCCGCTATGGAAAGCAAAGATTTATCTTTTATTTACGGAGATGTTGCCGAGAAACTGAAAATTGACGAGCCTATAGATTACATTGTGCATGGCGCAAACCCAACTGCTTCAAAAGAATTTATAGACCATCCTGTTGAAACAATAAAAACAATTTACGGCGGAACATTAAATACATTGGAGTTAGCAAGGGAAAAAAACGTTAAAGGTTATCTTTACCTTTCTTCAATGGAAGTTTATACGGATATGAATACGACAAGCCCAAGGAGTAGCTATCCAGAAAGCAAACGGCTTGCGGAAAATTTATGCGCAAGTTATTTTCATGAATACAAAGTAAATGCTAAAATAGCAAGGCTTGCCCAGACTTTTGGAGCCGACATTGATACCCAAAATGATAACCGTGTATTTGCGCAATTTGCGAGGGCTGCCAAGGAAAAGAGAGATATTGTTTTGCGAACAAAAGGCGATACCGTGCGCAGTTATTGCTACACAACAGATGCCATAACCGCAATGCTGTGGATTTTAGCTAAAGGAAAAAGCGGCGAGTTTTACGATGTGGCGAGTAAGGTGCCGCCAACTTCAATTCACAATATGGCTAAGTGTTTTGGGAAAGTTGTTTTTGATATTGCAGAAAGTGCTGAAAAATTGGGCTACCCGCCAGCAAAGGAAATAATTTTAGATACTGCGAAATTGGAGAGCTTGGGCTGGGAGCCGGATAAGAGTATTGAAGAGGGTGGGATTAGGGAGATGTGCAGGAGGGTGGTGGAGTGGGAAAAGTAAGTGTAGTAATTCCGATTTATAATGCAGAGAGTTATTTGGACCGTTGCATTGCTTCGGTAATTGAGCAAAGTTATAAAGACATTGATATTATTCTTGTGGATGATGGCTCCACTGACAGTAGTGCCGCAAAATGCCGTGAATGGGAAAAAAAAGATAAACGCATTGCATACATATACCAAGAGAACGCAGGACTTGGCTCCGCTCGCAATACAGGTATAAAATTAGCTAATACTGAATATATCACATTTCTTGATGCTGATGATTGGCTTGAATCTGCCTTTATTGAAAAAATTATCAACGCTATGCTTAACACAAAAAGCGATATTGGAATATGCGATATCTATTATGTAAATAGTACAACAATGTTACGCGAACCTGTAAAAATACGTTTCAATAAAACTGTTGTTTCAAGCCGTGACGACAGAAACGTAATAACCAAATCCAGATTATTCGCTTGGGGAAAAATTTATAAAAAATCATTGTTTGCAAATTTTGATATTGCGTATCCTCAATTTACCTATGAAGACATAATCACTCCTCTATTGATTGCCTGCTCTAATCAAGTTGCATATATACCCGAGCCGCTAATCAATTATTTAAGAGGCAGGCTTGGTAGCTTATCTAATGACAGCAAAAATATAGATGATATATCAAAGGGCTTGCATTTGTTGCATAAAAAATTCCAGGAACTTGGTATATATGAAAAATATAAATTGGAGTATAAAAAAATTGCTCTGGGTCAGTTCCGCTTTGCTTGTCGCAAATGGGGAGAACTGAACGAGCTTGAAAATTCCATAAGCGATACCGTTCCAGAATTGAAAGAAATAAGCAAAAAAAAGTATTTTGCATTTGGTAAAATACCCACAAGTGCTCTTGACAAAGCTCTGCCATACGCATGGCAAGTAGTTGATGATATTTCAAACGCGGATTATGTTGTTGCATTTGATAGCGATTCTTCGCTTATTCCTCAAAGCGTGGCGCAGTTAATAATTATTCCTGACTTAACGCAGATTTCAGAAGACAAAGTAACTGATGAGTTTAATATTGCTGAGTTGGTGATGGAATTTCTATATTAGTGTAATGGAAAAATTTTGTTTAAAAAATATTTATTCCCATTTAGGGGATGAAAGAAGCCGTTTTTTATTTGAAAAACGGTTATGCTATAGTTTAACAAATGATTTGTCGCGTATGGTATATACCATAAACAACAGACTAATCAATCCATTACATGATATTAAAGAAAATTTGTTTATATTTGGAGCAGGAGCTTGTGGTCACAGCATTGTTAATGCCTCTCCAGAAATTCATTGGCGTGCTTTTATAGACAATGATGTTACAAAAATTGGTAAGCAAGATATATTACCTATAATATCCTTTCAAGAATTTATTGAAACCTCAAAAAACGCAGTAGTCCTTATATCGAGCTCGTTATATTGTGATGAAATGAAACAACAATTGATAGACAATGGTTTTTCAGGAGATTTTATTACTTTTTGGGGTACCCAATACTTCGATAGAGCGTATTTTAAACCGCAAAAGAATGAATTTTTTATTGATGCGGGAGGTTTTGACGGACTTTCTACAAAATGTTTTTTTAAATGGTTGCTGGACTATAAAATAGATGGCAAAAGTGTAGTATTTGAACCTAATCCTATTTTATATGATGAGTGTAAAAAAAAATTAAAAGATTACGATAATGTTAAAATTGTGAATAAAGGACTTTGGCATAAAAAGGAAATGCTTAAGTTTCGCAAAGTAGAAGGAGAGGGTAGTCACATAGATCCTGAAGGAGAAGAAATTATTGAAGTTACTAGCCTAGATGAATATCTTAAATATGAAAAGGAACCCGTAACTTTTATAAAAATGGATATAGAGGGTGCGGAATTAAATGCTTTAAAAGGAGCGGAGCAGACAATAAAAAAATATAAACCAAAACTTGCGATTTGCATATATCACAAACCCGAAGACGTGTGGGAAATACCAAATTTATTGCTTGAATTTGTTCCTGATTATCAATTTTACATAGGGCATTATAGTTTGGGTAATACTGAAACAGTGCTTTATGCTTTGCATAACAAAAATGCGTGAAAAGAAAAAATATGCGCTCATTTATTGTCAATTTAAAAAAAGATGTAGCTAGAAGGCGGCACATGGAAGAAATTTGTGCACAAGTAGGCTTGAACAGCGAATTTATAGAGGCGGTGGATGGTAGGGAATTGCCTAATGTGGACGATTACCGCAAAAAAAGCAAAAATGTACACACATTGACAGGTATGCTTACTCCTGGAGAAGTTGGTTGTACTTTAAGCCATCAAAAAATATTCCAAAAAATGATTGATGAAAAATTGCCTATTGCCTTAATTATGGAAGATGATGTGGATGTTGCTCCATCAATCCATGAAATTTTGGATTATCTGGAACACGCAGATTTTTCTTTTGATATTTGCTTTTTAGGCCATCATCCATTAAAACGAGAAGTGAAGCTGTTTCTTAATATCAACAATAAATTTGAACTGAACCAAGTTAATGAAATTGTACGAGGAACTCATGGCTACGTAATTAATTTGCCCTGTGCAATTCGTATGCTGGAAAAAACATCTGAATTTGAGGAATCGGTGGATTTTTACACAGGGGATTATAGGATAAATAATATTTTATGCCTATGCCCAAATATAACCACAATCAATAAAAAACTAGAATTGGGGGCTTTGGAAGGTCCTCGTTTTGAAAAATATTTTCAGCGATTGGTTCAAAAGACTGATAAATATGCAGGGAATATCATAGTTTATGGCTGTAATTCTATAGGAGAAATGCTTTTGCAACATTATGGGGACGATAAAGTTTCGTTTATGATTGATAAAAAACGGGCAGGCGATATAATCAATGGAAAACCTGTGAAAAAGTTAGAAGACATTGATTATAATGATGAATTATTTGTAATTTCTGCAAGAAGTGATCTTTTTATTGAAGAGATTGCAAAAGCTATCCAAGGGCGTTTCCCAAATGCTCGCTGGGTTAGTTTATTGGATGATCACAATACTTTTTTCAAAGGAGAAAAATTATGACAGCAGACTTTATAAAAAAAATACAATTTGTGTATGACAATCTTTGCGATGAGAAAAGTAGAGAAATTTTTCTCAATCGTTTGTTGTGGAATATCACTGATGAATATGAATTTATTGAAAAAATTGCCGTTAAACAAGGTACATTAGTTCAATGGGTTAGACCAGCCAGTATTAAGAGTGAGCTACTCAATGAAATTAAACAGCATGAAGGACATTTTGTTGTTTATGGTGCAGGAGAAATCGGAAAAATAGTTGCAAAATTATTACTTAGAAACGCTATAAATGTAAAATGCTTTTGGGATCGTAACGCAAAGAGAATGAAATCACAGGATGTTCCAATTCCCATATATGAGCCATTTTCCAATTACGACAATGAAAATATTATAATTGGAAGTGATAGATTCTCCAATGAGATTATTGCTTTGTTGCGACAGAAGGGCATACCTGAGGAAAAGATCATATTCCCTAAATATATGAAAGAATTCTTATATGATTATAGTAATCAATATTTCGATGAAAATATTATAGTATTTGAAAATGACGAAGTATTTGTGGATGCTGGTTGCTTTGATTTTGGAAATAGTAGTCTATTGTTAGAAAAAGCTGGTAATAAGGTAAAGAAAATCTACGCATTTGAACCTGATTTAGAAAATTTCAATAAAATTGAAGCAACAATCAAAAAAATGATGTTGGAAAATGTGGCTGTATTTAACGCTGGACTTTGGAGCGAAAAAAATACTCTTAAATTTAAAGCCAATTTAGATGCTGGTTGCTTAATTGATGAAAGCGGCGATACAGAGATTAAAGTCGTGGCATTGGATGGTGTGGATATACCTGAAAAAATAACATTCATAAAAATGGATATTGAAGGTGCAGAATTGGAAGCTTTAAAAGGAGCACAAAATCGCATAAAAAAAGACAAACCCAAACTTGCAATTTGCGTATATCATAAGCCAGAAGATATTATAGACATTCCACTTTATATTAAAAAATTAGTGCCAGACTACAAATTATTTATGAGACACTATTCGGAAACAGATTTTGAAACCGTTTTATATGCGGTTAAAGGATAAATTTAATGAATGATATTAAAATTTCAGTTATAGTTCCAGTTTACAATGGTGAGAAATGGCTAAACAGATGCTTAGGAAGTTTGGTTAATCAAACTTTGGAAGAGATACAAATTATTTGCGTAAATGATTGCAGTACAGATAATTCTCTTGCTATTTTACAACAATATGCCAAAAAAGATAAAAGAATTATAGTTAAAAATTTGAAGAAAAATTGCGGAGAAAGCGTTGCAAGAAATAACGGATTAAAAATTGCAAAAGGAGAATATGTTGCTTTTGTGGACCAAGATGATTATGTTGATTTAGATTTTTACAAAGAATTATATAACCGTACAAAAAATGGGAGCATTGATATAGTAAAAGGAAACGTAAAAATCAAAGAGAAGGGTGTTACAACAATACCAAATTTAAACTCAAAAATTATCTCAAATAAATTCTATTTCAATGATTATTGGTGGAGTGCTATTTATAAAAATTCTATTTTGCAAGATAATAATATAAGATTACGCGAAAATATTATTTTAGGTGCGGATCTCATTTTTCTTACAGAAGCAATTGTAAATGCAAACAATGTAATGGTTATTGACAATGTTTTTTATAATTATATAAAGAGAGTAAATTCTGGAGATTCTAAAATATTGAATTGTAAAAAAATAAATTCAGCATTTCAAACTCGTTTAATTATATTTGATTATTTAAACCTCCAAAAAATAAGTAAGAAAAACTACATTATAGTGTGCTATGGTAATTTTACATACTCTCTAAGTCTTTTTAATAGATGTAATGCAAAAAAAGACAAAGAACTCGTTTGTGAAAAAACTTTTGAATTATACGAAAAATTTAAGTATAAGCAATTTTTAAAAGAAAATCTGTACGAAGAACTTTTCTCTTGTTTAAGAAATAAAGATAAAATAGGATTATTTTCGTTTTTAACACAAATTCCCGATATTGGTTATCCAGAAATAAAATTAACCATTCAAAAAAAATATATCTATGTGTGGGGCAAGGGAAAAGATTCCGAAAGTGTGGTATGGCAATGCAAAAAAAATAATTGGAATATAGCAGGTTTTTTAGACTCAAATGAAAAAATAGGAACAATTTCTCCTTTTAAAATTTTAAAACGAAAAAATAAAAATTATTTTATTATAATTAGCAGTCGCAGATATTGTGACGAAATCGTTAAAATTTGCAAGAAAGCTGGGCTTAGAGAGTGGAAAGATTTTTGGAGGCCTAGTTGAGTTTTCTATTTTATTACATATATGTTTCGTAAATTACCTTTTTTTAGTGTTCAGACAAAAGTTGCGTTAATAATCATATACAACAACAGATATGATCGCAATATAGATGTAGTAGAAAAATTATATAAAAACCGTTTTACAGATATTTTTCATCTTATGCCATTCTATGATGGTGATAAATCCAACGTAATTCCTGTTTATGAAAACTCACGTTATTTTCAAGGATATATAGCTCAAGGATTAAAAAGTTTCTTTAAGGAAAGCTACGAACATTATTTTTTCATAGCCGATGATCTTATACTGAATCCAATCATAAATGAAAAGAATTATAAAGAAATTTTTAAATTGGATATGGAAACAAATTTTATACCACATTTAGATTATCCAAATAATTATTTCTGGTATTGGAATAAAAACATAATTGAGTATAAAATAGAAATTGCGGGTATTGAGTGCAAAAATTTACTTCCAGATTATAATGAAGCTTTAAAAAAGATGAAATCGTTTGGTATAAAGAACGAATATATAGAAGCAGAAAATATTTATTTGGATGAAAGAAAAAAATCTGGGGAAAGATATAAACCTCAATATCCTGTAGCTAGAAGTTATTCCGACATAGCAATTGTTTCAAAATATTCAATAAAAAAATTTTGTCATTTTTGTGGAATTTTTGCGGCTACGCATTTATTTGTAGAGTGTGCTTTGCCAACAAGTTTAATTTTAGCTTGTAAAAAAATTATTTTCGAAAAAGATTTACTTCTAAGAGGAAGGGCTTTATGGACAAAGGAGGATTATGAAATTTTAGAAAAATATCAGCAAAATCTAAAAAAATTATTGGATGATTTTCCAAAAAATTATATATATTTGCATCCGATTAAACTTTCAAAATGGAATACTGAGGATATATGCAAAGAATCGCTATTATAGGAGCTGGCATTAGTGGGCTTGCCATTGCAAATTTATTAAAACCTAAATTTATTGTGAAAATTTTTGAAAGCGAAAATAAACCCGGTGGTTTAATTGCTTGCGATAATATAAATGGAATCATTTATCATAAAATTGGTGGTCATATATTCAACTCAAAAAATAAAATGGTATTGGATTGGTTTTGGAAATTTTTCGACGCAGAAAAAGAGTTTACGAAAGCAGCAAGAAACGCAGTTATTCATTTAGACAATACATTTGTAAATTATCCTATAGAAAACTTTATTTATCAGTTACCAAATGAAACTGTGAGAGATATAATTTCTGATTTGTTAAATTTAGTTAAAAAAAAGGAACAGATTAAAAATTTTGAAGAATTTTTGCTAGCTAATTTTGGAAAAACTTTATATAAAATTTATTTTAAACCATACAACAGAAAAATATGGAATTATGATTTGTCAAAAATTTCTCTTGATTGGCTTAATGGAAAATTGCCCGATCCAAGTATTAAAGAAATTATATATAATAATTTTATAAAGGTAAATGAAACTTCTATGGTACATAGTACTTTTTATTATCCTCGTAAAAATGGTTCTCAGTTTATAGCGGATAGATTAGCGAAGAATTTGGATATTGAATATAATTCAAAAATTAACTCTATAAAAAGAAATGGAGAAAAATGGTTTGTGAATGATTATGAATGTGAAAAAATTATTTTCTGTGGAAATATTTTAGATTTACCACAAATACTTAAAAGAAATTTAAGAGGAATTAACCAACTCAAGTATCACGGAACAACATCTGTTCTTTGTAAAATTAAAAACAATCCTTATAGTTGGGTTTATATGCCAAGTGAAAGCCATAAATCCCATAGGATAATTTGTACTGGTAATTTCTCTAAAACAAACAATGGAAAGATGGATGGTGAATTTATTACCGCAACAATAGAATTTACAAATAATATTTTAAAAGCTGATATTTTGAAAGAAATAAAGAATATCCCTTTTTCACCAAAGTATATTTTGCATAATTATGCAAAATATACTTATCCTATACAGAATAAATACACAAAAGAGATAATTATTTCATTAAAAGACACATTACAAAAAGAAAATTTTTTCTTGCTGGGCAGATTCGCAGAATGGGAATATTACAATATGGATACAGCAATAGAAGCAGCGATGAATTTGTCCAGAGAGTTTTTGTTGAATCTGAATTGAGTTTTCTATTTTCCCCATATATGAAATATTTCAACGTAACCGGTCTTTGCCTTCCTGGGCGTGATTATATGTGCGATATTTCCAGCAAGGTATCGCAGATTGTGGCAATGGTTGAGAGAGGTAGCTATTTTACAATAAACCGTGCAAGGCAATATGGTAAAACCACAGTCATAAGACAATTGGAAAAGGTTTTGCTGGAAAAAGGCTATAGAACTTGGATAAATAAATCGGTTTCCACCTTTGAAAAATTAGATATACATTTGAATAAAGTTTGCAAAAATAAAAAAATTGTTCTTTTTATTGATGAAACAGATAAAACTTCAAATAACCTAGTGTTCTTGAGGTTTATAGGAATGCTCAGAGACAAATATTTGGAAAGAGGAAGTCCAAATAAAGCCACATTCCAAAGCATTATCTTAGCAGGTGTTTACGACATTAAAAACATTAAATTTTCCCCCCCTTGGAACATTGCGACTGACTTCAATGTTGATATGTCATTTAATGAAACTGAAATTGCTTCTATGCTTGCGGAATATGAAAATGACCACAAAACCGGAATGGATATAGGAGCAATATCAAAAGAAATCAGAGCTTACACAAGCGGATATCCTTACCTCGTTTCTAGAATTTGTCAAAACATAGACGAAGATTTAGATAGAAATTGGACTATAAACGGTGTACAAAAAGCAGTGAGAATGATTTTAATTGAGCAAAGCACATTGTTTGACGATTTGTTTAAAAATGTTAAAAGCAATTCTGAACTGCGAGATTTGCTTTTCATAACTTTTTTAAGACCTTTCATAAATGGAGTAGGATTTTACCATCTGGAAAGCGAAACTCGAGACGGCGAGAGAACTGATGTTATAGTGGAACTAAAATTGTGGTATGGTGAGGCATCGCACGAAAAGGCTTTGGAGCAGCTTGTAGGCTATTTAGATAGCAAAAACAAAGACACAGGTTATTTGCTGACTTTTGATTTTAGGAAAGAGAACAATATAGGCAAGCCGCAGGCTAAGTGGGTGGAGCATAAGGGTAAGCGTATTTTTGATTGCATGGCGGGGGTTTAAAAGTGCTCTATACCTTAATGCACAAAAAAATTCCCGTTGCCGATATTGAAATAGACTCGGAAACAGCGAATATATTGAATGTTCCAAAGCTACACAACATAGAGCATATTCCTATTAGCATTGAGGTAAAAGACGGAGTTATTTCAAGAAAATCACTTAATGACTGGTGGCTTGGACGTTCCATACCTGCAAGCAGAAGCGGAATAAGGGAGGCTTTAGAAGCCATGAATATATCTTCCACTAAAGTGCTTCTTGAAAAGTGCTTGGGGCTGGGACTCAGCGACCAATATTGGATAAACAATCCGCAAAAACCTCTTGAATGGGAACGCATAAATTTTTTTGAGAATTCGTTTTCGGAAGATGTTGGAAATGCACTGTTTGGCAAAACGCAAAACGCCGAAATAGATTTATTTTCTCCAGACAATACATCTGATGGATGGCAAAAGAAGAAATGGATTATCATAGACAAAAAAAGAATGTTATTGAAAGGTGGGAGCAATCCTGCCCAGCAAGAACCGCTCAACGAAGTTTTGGCTAGTATGTTAATGCGTAGGCTGAACATTTCTCATGTGAGTTATACGCTGACTGAAATAGACGGTTTTCCGATGAGCTTGTGTGAAAATTTTATAACCACTGAAACGGAGCTGGTAAGTGCTTGGCATATTTTTTCAGCAGGCAAAAAACGGCAAAATCATATTTCAATTTATGAACATTTTTTAAATACTTGCGAAAATCTTGACATTTCAAATATGCGGGAATATGTTGATAAAATACTTGTCATAGATTTTTTGATAGCAAATACCGACAGGCACTTTGGCAATTTTGGAGCAGTTCGTAATGCCAATACACTTGAATGGCTGGGAGCATCGCCTATTTTTGATTGTGGAACCTCTATGTGGCATAACGAATTTACGCATAATATCCGCTATGACGAAGATATTAAATGCAAACCTTTTAAAACCTATTTTTCAGAGCAGATTAAACTTGTGAATTCTTTTGATTGGATAAATTTTGACGCTTTGAAAGATATTGACGAGGAATTTAGAGAGATTTACAAGCCTTCAAAATATATGGATAAAATGAGAATAGATATACTGCTCTTTTCACTTAAAAAGAGAATTGAGATGCTGACTCAAAGGAGTTGATATGATTAAAAAAAATGATATTAAAGTTTCCGTTATAGTTCCTGTTTACAATGGTGGAAAATGGCTAAATAGATGTTTACGAAGTTTGGTTAATCAAACTTTGAAAGAAATACAAATTATTTGCGTAAATGACTTTAGCAAAGATAATTCTCTTTCCATTTTGCAAGAATATGCAAAAAAAGACAAAAGAATTATGATTAAGAATTTGAGGAAAAACTGTGGAGAAAGTGTTGCTCGTAACAAAGGCTTAAAAATTGCAAAAGGTGAATATGTAACATTTGTTGATCAAGATGATTACATAGATTTGGATTTTTATGAAAAATTACATAAACAAACTAAAAATGAAAAAATAGATATTGTAAAAGGAAATGTGATAATAAAAGAAAGAGGTATAGAAAACACAGATACTTTGCACCATGAAATAAAAAAGAATAAATTTTATTTCTGTACAAATTGGTGGAGTGCCATCTATAAAAGGAAATTTTTACAACATAACAATATAAACTTGCCGCAAAATTTAATTCTTGGCGGTGATGAGATTTTTTTGCTTAGGGCAGTTATAAACGCAAACAGAATAGTGACTATTAATAATTCTTTCTATCATTACATTAAAAGAGTAAACAGCGGAAATCCTGATATACTAAACTATAAAAAAATATATTCACTTTTCCTAATGACTTTGTCTCTGTCTTCTTACTTTAACAATAGTAGGATAGACAGAAGAAATTATATTATGCTATTTTGCCGGTTTTTCAATTATTTCTTAGGAACATTTCATAGGAGCCGTTCAAAGAAAAATAAAAAATTTATTTGTGAAAAAGCGATTGAAATATACAGAAAGTGTAAATACAAATTTCTATTTGCTGAGAAATATGAGCAAGTTTTTTTAGATTATTTAAACACCGAAGATAAATCAGGATTATTCACGTTTTTAACTCAAATTCCCGATACTAATTATCCGAAAATTAAGTTAACCGTTCAGAAAAAATATCTCTATGTATGGGGTAAAGGGAAAGATTCAGAAAGCGTGATATGGCAATGCAAAAGAAATAATTGGAGTATAACGGGTTTTTTAGATTCAAGTGAAAAAACAGGAACGATTTCTCCTTTTAAAATTTTAAAAGGGAAAGTCAAAAATTATTTTATTATAATTAGCAGTCGCAGATACTGTAGCGAAATCGTTAAAATTTGCAAAAATGCGGGACTTAAAGAGGGACAGGATTTTTGGAGGCCACAGATTTAGATATGAAACTATCCATTATCACAATAAACAGAAATAATGCAGAAGGTTTAAAGAAAACCATAGCAAGCGTTGCTTGCCAAACGTTTAAGGATTATGAATATATAGTCATAGATGGTGCTAGCACAGATGAAAGTATTGATATAATAAAAAATAATTTATCAAATATAACTTATTGGGTTAGTGAATCTGACGAAGGAATTTATGATGCTCAGAACAAAGGCATAAAAGTTGCAAAAGGAGAATATTGCTTATTTTTAAATTCTGGAGATTATTTAATTTCAAATTCTATTTTAGAAAAAACGTTTAGTTACGATTTTTTTGAAGATATTGTATACGGAAATTGGATTTTAGAAAATCCATTGATGGAAAAAAATATAAGAAAAAATAATTCTACTTTATCTATTTTAAATTTTTTAAAGGGAAGTAATTGGACTTTTATAAATACTCAAAACTGCTTTATAAAAAAATCTTTATTTTCGCAATTTGGTTTTTATAGAAAAGACTTACAACTTTTATCCGATCAGGCTTTTTTTATAAAAAATATTTTTGAGTATGGAATTACCTATCGTTATATTCCCATCACGTTAGCTATTTATGATTCAACGGGAATATCTTCAAAAAATACAACTCAAAGTACTAAAGAATGGAATTTTATTATATCTGAATTATTTAAATATCCAGCTCTGATTGATTCCATAAAATCCATTGCTTTTTACGACAGAGTCTGGAACACACCACTAGTCAAGTCTTGGTATAATTTCTATAATGCCATAGACGAGTTCATACTAAAAATCAAAAGATTTTTTGGCAAAGATTTTTATTATAACAATTCAAAATATCTGCAACTTGAACAAAGCAAAAGATTTATCCTTAGAAAAATTAAAGTTCCTAAAAATAAAAAACTTTTAGTTTGGGGAACGGGGGATGATGGTTTAATAATTTACAAATATTGCAATGAATATAAAAATTTTATATATGGCTTTTTGGATTCCAACAAAGAAAAACAGCAATACGCTTTTTTTGGCAGGCCTGTCTTTGCTCCAGAATTTGCCCTTGAAAACAAAACGCATGATTTTTATATAGTAATAGCAAGCCGTAATTATTGCGAAGAAATTTCTGCAATTTGCAAAAAAGCAGGGTTGATTGAGAACAAGGATTTTGTTGTGCCGTTTGAGGTTTTTTGAAACCGAAGTAAATTTCTATTTTTCGCATATATGAAACGTTTTAATGTAACCGGTATTTGCTTGCCCAGCAAGCATTATATGGTTGATATTTCAAACAAAATCGGTCAAATTGCCGCTATGGTAGAAAGAGGCGATTATTTTACAATAAACCGTGCAAGGCAATATGGAAAAACCACGACTCTTTGGCTTCTAGATGACGAGCTTGCAAGACGAGGCTATGTTATTGCACATATAAGTTTTGAAGGAGTGGGAGATACTCCGTTTGAAAATGAGGAAAATTTTTGTCAGAACATAATAGAGCAAATATCCAGAGCCATAGATAGAACGAATCCTGAGTTCGCAAAACTTTGGATTGACGATTCTGTAAAAACATTTAAGGACTTGGATAAATTTTTGAATAAAATTTGCAAAGATGAGAAACTTGTTTTGATGATAGACGAAACAGATAAAACTTCCAACAATCTTGTATTTTTACGATTTGTTGGAGTGCTTAGAGATAAATATTTGCTTAGAGGAAGATATGGGGCAACATTTCAATCTGTTATTCTCTGCGGAGTTTACGATATTAAAAATTTGAAAATTAAACTCGTACAACAAGGTCTTTATCAACTTCAAGATGGCGAAAAGCGGATAAATTCCCCTTGGAACATCGCGACTGACTTCAATGTTGATATGTCGTTTAATGAAACTGAAATTGCTTCTATGCTTGCGGAATATGAAAATGACCACAAAACCGGAATGGATATAGGAGCAATATCAAAAGAAATCAGAGCTTACACAAGCGGATATCCTTACCTCGTTTCTAGAATTTGTCAAAAGATAGAAGAAGAACTTAACAAAGATTGGACTATAAAAGGAGTTCAAAATGCAGTAAAAATAATACTGAACGAACCGAATTTGTTATTTGACGATTTAGGGAAAAATATGGAGAATAATGAAGAACTTTCAAATTTGCTTTACGACATAGTAGTAAATGGGCAGTCTTATGGATATAATATGACAAATCCAGCGATGGAACTTGGCTTTATATTTGGTTTTTTAAGAAAGCAAGCTGAATGTGTTGCCGTAGATAATTTAATTTTTGAGACAGTTATATACAATCATTTCATAACGAGAAAAAGGATAAAAGGCATTCGTATAGACAGAGTATTGCCAAATGAAATAATAGAGAACAACAAATTTGATATGCCGCTTTGCATAGAAAAATTTGCACAACATTATTATGAACTTTACGGCGCAAGCGAGAAGAAATTTTTGGAAAACGAGTGTAGAATGTTATTTTTAACATATATAAAGCCTTTAATCAACGGTGCTGGATTTTGCCATGTTGAAAGCGAAACGCGCAATGCGAAAAGGATGGATGTTATAGTGGACTACAATACCGAGCAATTTATAGTGGAACTAAAGTTGTGGTATGGTGAGGCATCGCACGAAAAGGCTTTGGAGCAGCTTGTAGGCTATTTAGATAGCAAAAACAAAGACACAGGTTATTTGCTGACTTTTGATTTTAGGAAAGAGAACAATATAGGCAAGCCGCAGGCTAAGTGGGTGGAGCATAAGGGTAAGCGTATTTTTGATTGCGAAGTGGGGGTTTAAAGGTGCTTTATACCTTAATGCACAAAAAAATTCCCGTTGCCGATATTGAAATAGACTCGGAAACAGCGAATATATTGAGCATTCTCAAACTCTATAATATAGAGCATATTCCTATCGGCATTGAAGCAAAAGATGGGGTTATTTCAAGAAAATCGCTTAATGACTGGTGGCTTGGGCGTTCCATACCCGCAAGCAGAAGCGGGATAAGGGAGGCTTTGGAAGCTATGAATATATCTTCCACTAAGGTACTTCTTGAAAAGTGTTTAGGGCTGGGACTTAGCGACCAATATTGGATAAACAATCCGCAAAAACCTCTTGAATGGGAACGCATTAATTTTTTTGAGAATACGTTTTCAGAAGATGTTGGAAATGCGCTATTTGGCAAAACGCAAAACGCTGAAATAGATTTATTTTCTCCAGATAATACATCTGATGGATGGCAAAAAAAGAAATGGATTATCATAGACAAAAAAAGAATTTTATTGAAAGGTGGGAGCAATCCAGCACAACAAGAACCGCTCAACGAAGTTTTGGCAAGTATGCTAATGCGCAGGTTGAACATTTCTCATGTGAATTACACGCTGACTGAAATAGATGATTTACCGATGAGCTTGTGTGAAAATTTTATAACTACTGAAACGGAGCTGGTAAGTGCTTGGCATATTTTTTCTGCTGGCAAAAAACGGCAAAATCATATTTCAATTTATGAGCATTTTCTAAATACTTGCGAAACCCTTGGTATTCCAAATATGCGGGAATATTTGGATAAAATACTTGTCATAGATTTTTTAATAGCAAATACCGATAGGCACTTTGGCAATTTTGGAGCAGTTCGTAATGCCAATACACTTGAATGGCTGGGAGCATCGCCTATTTTTGATTGTGGAACCTCTATGTGGCATAATGAATTTACACATAATATCCGCTATGACGAGGATATTAAATGCAAGCCTTTTAAAACCTATTTTTCAGAGCAGATTAAACTTGTGAATTCTTTTGACTGGATAAATTTTGACGCTTTGAAGGATATTGACAATGAATTCAGGGAAATTTACAAGCCTTCAAAATATATGGATGAAATGAGAATAGATAAGCTGCTTTTTTCACTTAAAAAGAGAATTGAGATGCTAAATCGGGGGGGGTTGATATGATTAAAAAAATTGATTATTCTGACCTACTAGCCTATGATAAAATTTTAATTTACGGAGCTGGGGCTGCTGGAACAAATCTTTTATTTTTTTTGTTTACTCGTGGTTTTGATAAATCTAAAATTGTTGTATGGGATAAAAGATATGATGAGATCAAAAGTAAATTTGGATTTATAGTATCAAAACCTAATTTTGCACATTTTAATGATGTTGAAAATACGATTGTCATAATTGCAATATATAAAGAATCTCTTGTAAATGAACTTGAGCAAGAATTTGTTAACGCTGGATACAAAAATATAACTGCATTTGAAAAAATTAATCTTATAACTGAAAAAATCAGAATAGACGAGTTTGAAAATAAAGGCTATACGGATTGCGCATATCAAGATGATATTGATTTTTCGGAATTTAAGCCTTTGGTTAAGGCAATAGCATATTATCTCCCCCAATTCCACGAAATACCAGAGAATAATGAATGGTGGGGCAGGGGGTTTACAGAATGGACAAATACATCAAAAGCAAAACCAAAATTTAAAGGCCACTATCAACCACGAGAACCTCACGATGATTTAGGCTACTATGATTTGAGCAATGTTGATATAATTCGCAAGCAAGCAGAAATCGCTAAACAGCACGGGATTTATGGCTGGTGTATATACTATTATTGGTTTTCTGGAAGAAAATTGCTGGAAAAACCGATTGATTTGCTTTTAGAAAACAAAGATATCGATATTGATTTTTGCCTAATGTGGTGCAATGAATCATGGACTAAGATTTGGGTTGGTGAACATAAGGAAGAACTTATTAAATGCGAAATTAAAGATGATGACCCTGAAAAATTTATTGACGATATGAAAAAATATACTGATGACAAAAGATATATAAAAATAAATGGAAAACCGTTAATCGTTATATATCATATACAAAATATTCCTAATATTAGAGATGTTATTCATCGTTGGCGGAAACGAGCATTAGAAATAGGCATAGGTGAAATTGCTGTATTTTCTACAATTCATCCTTATTCAGCTACAGATTTGGGAGTACAAGATTGTTTTGAAGGTGAAACAAATTTTAGCCCAGCAAAATACCATGTTGATACAATTCAATTGGAATATGCTCAAGGTTTGGTTATTTCAAATCAGATATATCGCTATGCAGATTGTTTTGAACTTTATAAAAGTATTGTAGAATCAAGTAGTCATAAGACTTATTTGAGTTGTATGTGCGGTTGGGATAATACGCCTCGCTATAATCAGGAGTACTTTATCTGTGACTTGGACTTTTCAGCAGATAACTTTTATAATATGGTTAAATATGTGACAGATGAGGCATTGACTTATAACAAAGATTTTATTTTTGTTTTTGCATGGAACGAATGGGCAGAGGGTGCATATTTAGAACCAGATAAAAGATTTGGCTATGCTATGCTTAATACATTTTCCAAAGCTATATGCGGGATTTCTTTAGATTTTAGGAAAGAAAATTAGTAATATTCAAAACCAAATTTTATTCCATTTTTTTGTAAATATTCTTTCACGGCATTCATATTTTCTCTATTTAAACCAAATATTACCGTTGCTTGAGAATAAGGAATAGGCAGTTTTTTTAAATGATAAGTTTTACCCAAATCGGTATGTGAAATATTAAAGCCATCAGATACAATAAAGCCACTAAGACCAATATTTCTAAGTGCTAACCTTCCTGCAATTGCCTTGCCAATTCCGCCACAGCCATATATATATAGAGTATCTTTGGAGGAACTTTGTTTTATCTGCAATAGTTTTTTGGTATTTATATTATCCAACAATAAGCCCAGCGTTCTAGAATTTCCATCGTAATCACGTATGCTTTTATTATTTAAATTAGCTATGAATGTATTTTGCGATAAAACTTCTAAAGTAAGTTCGTCCATTCTAAAAGATGGCTCATTTCTGATAAATAACATATCTATATTTGCATTGAATTTTTGTTTTAATTTATCGTGTAAAGAAATTATTTCATCATTTGAAATTTTAGTTATATTTAACTGAATATAAACACAAAGAATATTTAAATTTTTTGTGTTTAAGGTATTTAGCAATCGATTTATTCTTCTATCGTATTTTTTCTTTGTAAAAGGATAATAATTATCCATATTAAACAAATTTTCTGGAGGAAAATCATGAATAAAATGTATGCCATTTTCCTTATTGAAAAAATATCTAGATGGTATATATTGAATATTTTGTAGATTTTGTCTAAGTTCTAATTTATCTTTTTCAAAATAACCATTAAAATTATTTAAAAGGATGTCTATTCTCTGTTCAAAACTCCCACCAGCTATCCAGTCAAAGGGGCATGAATATTCCCTTAGTAAACTTGCCTTTAAATTTGTAGCACCAAGGCAAGCCTCGCCAAGTGAAAATACAGAATCATAAGCTTTCTGGGCTAATGGTGATTCGTAAATATTAGAATTGTTCTCATAGATCATAAATACAAGACTAATATAATAAATTCTTTAAAATTTTTACTATACAACAGTGGAATTTTCTACATTTGTCCAAAATATGATTTTTGGCAATAAAATAGCGTTTAACGAGGCTTGTAGTGGAAGCTTCCAAACCATATGCGGGATTTCTTTATGATACCAAAAATATCCATAATTACAATAAACAAAAATAATGCAAGCGGGTTAAGAAAAACCATAGAAAGCGTTATTTGCCAAACGTTTAAGGATTACGAATATATTGTTATAGATGGGGCAAGCTCAGATGAAAGCATTGATATAATAAAAAATAATTTGTCAAATATAACTTATTGGGTTAGTGAACCTGACGATGGAATTTATTATGCGATGAACAAAGGTATAAAAGTAGCAAACGGTGAGTATTGCTTATTTTTAAACTCTGGAGATTATTTAGTTTCAAGTTTTACGTTAGAAAAAGTATTTGAATATGATTTTTTTGAAGATGTTGTATATGGAGATACTATTTTTGAAAATCGTTTTGAAGAGAGAAAATTAAAAAAACATAATTCTATTTTATCCATTTTGAATTTTTTTAAAGGGAGTCATTGGCTTTATATAGATCATCAAAGTAGTTTTATAAAAAAATCATTATTTTTAAAATATGGGTTTTATAGAACAGATTTAAAAATTGCATCAGATCAAGCGTTTTTTGCCAAGGTTATATTTGAAGGTGGCTCTACATACCGTTATATTCCTATTGTAATAGCTGTTTTTGACTCAGCAGGAACAACTGTAAAAAATGCTTTGAAAGCTTCAGAAGAAATAAAAACGATTACATCTGAGTTTTTCAAATTACCCACTATCCATGATTCCATAAAATCCATTGTCTTTTACGACAAAGTTTGGAATACGCCACTAGTTAAGTCTTGGTATAATTTTTACAACACTATGAACGCACTCATACTAAAAATCAAAAGATTTTTTGGCAAAGATTTTTGGTACAATAATTCTAAATATCTTAAACTTAAACAACAAAACAAAAAATTCCTTCCTAAAAAAATCAAAGTACCTAAAAATAAAAAACTTTTGGTTTGGGGAACGGGGGACGATGGTTCAATGATTTACCAATATTGCAATGAACATAAAATTTTTATATATGGATTTTTAGATTCCAACAAAGAAAAACAGCAATACGCCTTTTTTGGCAGGCCGGTTTTTGCCCCAGAATTTGCCCTTGAAAATAAAGCGAAGGATTTTTATATAGTAATCGCGAGCCGTAATTATTGCGAAGAAATTTCTGCAATTTGCAAAAAAGCAGGGTTGATTGAGAACAAGGATTTTGTTGTGCCGTTTGAGGTTTTTTGAACAATGCCGTTGCTAGTTACAGATAAGGGTGGGTATTGGATGGTTATTTTTATATATTTTATCTAAATATGAAAAACATAGAAGTAATTCTCTGCGATGGCGAGAATTATAAGGTAGAATTTAAAGAAAGTGCCGACAAGTCGCTTGCATCGGAGGTTTGTGCTTTTGCCAATGCCTCTGGCGGATGCATATTCATAGGAGTTGACGATAACGGAAAAATTATTGGAACAGATGTAAGCAATACAGCTCGTTCTCGTATTCAAGATACAATAAACCAGATAGAACCAAAATTAAACGTAAAAATTTCCATTCATAAAAATATCATTATTATCACAGTTCCCGAAGGTCGCAACAAACCTTATTCCTGCGCAAAAGGATTTTACTTGCGTTCAGGTCCAAATTCTCAAAAAATGGAAAGAAACAGTATAATTGAGTTTTTACAGGCAGAGGGAAAAACTTATTATGATTCTATTGTGAATAAAAAAGTTTTAGTTAAAGATAATTTCAATAAAGCTGCATTTGAAGATTTTTTACGAAAAGCTAATATAAGTAGTGTATTACCATTTGAAGCTACTTTAATAAACTTAGGATGCGCAGAATACATTGGAAAAAAATTATTTTTCACAAATGCCGGAGCATTGTTTTTTAGGGACAATAGCAATGATGTTTTCTATGAATATGCAAACATCGCTTGTGCTTTGTATAAAGGCACAAACAAGGTAGATATTATAGATGCTAAAGAATTGAATGGCGGAATAGTAGAAAATATTGAAAATTCAGTTGCTTTTTTTAAAAAGCATTTAAATATCAGTTATGAAATTAAAACCTTGCAGAGAAAAAACATTTTAGAAATACCAGAAACGGCATTGCGAGAGGCTATTGTAAATGCTGTGTGCCATAGGGATTATTTTGAAAATGGTGCACGTGTTATGATAGAAATTTTTGATGATAGGGTGGAAATATCTAATCCAGGCGGTGTTCCAAAAGGAATAACAAGCAAAAATTTTGGAACTCTGAGTATTACCAGAAATCCTATTTTAGCTAGTTTGCTGCATAGAATTCACTATATAGAAAGAATGGGAACAGGAATAGAGAGGATTAAAAAAGATTTGAAAAATGTTAAACAACAAATGCCTAAATTTAGTACCAGTGGATTTTTTAAGATAACATTTCGTAGAATCAATGTTACAGAAAAGGTCCCTGAAAAGGTCCCTGAAAAGGTCCCTGAAAAGGTCCCTGAAAAAATAACCGATAACCAATTAACGATTTTAAAAAGTGTAGAACAGAATCAGCGAATTACAATACCAGAACTATCCGCTATTGTAAAAATCTCTGAGAGAAAAATTAGAGTAAACCTTTCCAAACTTAAATCCAAAGGCTTAATTGAGCGTGTTGGTGCGGATAAGGGTGGGTATTGGAGGGTGAAAGAATGAAAAACAAACAAGAAGTATGGGTTGCTATGATTATCAGCGGTTATTCCAAAAAACTAGGCATAACCATTTCAGAAGCCGCTCAACAACTATTGGCTTATGATTGCCTGAATTATCTAGAAGAATATTACGGAACCTTGCACCTTTTATCAAATGAAGATGTTATTTGCGAACTGATGGATATGGCAGCAGAGGTTAAAAAATGATTTTATTTCATGGAAGCAATGTAGAAGTTTCCAGCATAGATTTGTCAAAATGCGGGAAATATAAGGACTTTGGGCAAGGTTTTTATTTGACATCTCTAAAACAGCAAGCCGTTGAATGGGCAAAGAAAATTACCAAACGAATGGGAGTGGGCAAAGCCACCTTGAATATGTATGAGTTTGACAATGATTTGAGTATTTTAAATCATAAAATCTTCACAGAATCAAATGAAGAATGGGCAACTTTCATAATAAACAATAGGAACAGGGATTTTGCAAACCACAATGACAATCTTTCTAATCACGATAATAAATACGATTTTGTTCACGGGCTTGTAGCAAATGACGATATTTCAGCAATTTTGGAAACATTTTTGCTTGGTATTTTGCCAATGTCGGAGCTTTCCAAGGCTTTGATTTACAAAAAACTCAATGACCAGTATTCTTTTCACTCAGATAAAGCTCTTTTACATTTGAAATTTCTTGGGAGTGAAATTTTATGACAGACAAGCAGAGATTTTTAATTTACACGCATTTTGCAGGATTGCTGGCGAGCATCAGGAAAAATAACAAAGTTAGCATTAGCGAGGCTGTAAAAATTATGCTTTCAAATGGAGTTATTCAAAAATTGGAAGATTTAGAGACAGGTTATTATTTAGAAAGCGATGCTTATTTAGAAAGAGCATTAATTTAGCGTGTTGGTGCAGATAAAGGTGGGTATTGGAGGGTTATTTAAATTGCTATATTAAAGCAATGAAACAAACTTACATTTGGGGTGCTGGGCATTATGGCGTTTTGACTGCGCTTGATTGCGAGCAGAGAGGCATTGAAGTCGCTGGATTTATTGATTCCAATGCGAGCAAAATAAAGACTAGGCTTGGATTGCCATGCTTGAGCATTGAGCAAGTTCCATTGCCAGTTGAACGATTAATTATTGCCATTCAAAATGAGGATGCGGTTAAAACGATAACAGAAAAGTTAAAATCTCAAGGAATAAATTTTGAAATTTCAAAATTGATCATTCCCGAATATTTGCATTTTACAATGAACTATCAAATTCCAGTTTTATATTGGTATTTTGACGAAAGAAACGATTCTAAAATTCATAATTCCGCAGAAGATTACAAAAGAGCTTTTGAAAATTTGGAAAATAAAACTTTTGAGTATTACGGCAAAGATATCAATTCTTTTTATGCCGCATTTGAAAAATACAACCTAAAAGGCAAATCTGTTCTAATATGGGGTTTGGCGGGTTTAAATTGTGAGGCTATGGCTCTTTGGCAAGGTGCAGAGCACGTTTATGTTGTTGATTATAACAAACCCGTGTGTGAACATAACAAGATAACCGTAATGAACCACGAAGAATTGATGAAAAGCGGAATAAAAACAGATGTGGCAATTTCATTTTCATCTTTTGAGCACGATGGTTTAGGGCGATATGGCGATCCACTAAATCCAAACGGAGATTTAGAGGCGATGCAAACGGCTAGAAATTTCTTAAAAGATGATGGTTATATGCTGTTCGGCGTTCCACAAGGAAAAGATTGCCTTGTTTGGAATGCGCATAGAATTTATGGAGATATTCGTTTGCCGCTTTTGTTGAGAGGGTGGAAAACGGAGGCTGTTTTTGAGCAGGAATCTTCAGTTGAGAAACCTCTGGGTACATATCATATTCAGCCGCTTATGGTGTTGAGGAAAATATAGGTGTTGTTATTGCGGAAATTGCTATATTAAAGCAATGGCTAAGAAAACTTTACCCATAACAGAAAATTTAACCGTAGAGTTTAAAAGCTCTTTTGATAATGATGTTATTGAATCTCTAGTCGCTTTCTCTAATGTAGAGGGAGGCTCCGTATATGTTGGTATTGCAGATGATGGAAAAGTAAAAGGCATATCTATTAGTAAAGAGTCCATTGCCACTTGGATAAATGAAATTAGAAATAAAACCGCTCCTGCGATAATTCCCAATGTTGAAACGGTTGAAATAGATGGCAAAACGATTGTGATTTTCAAAGTTCCTGCATATCCTATAAAACCGGTTTCAGTAAAAGGTCGTTACTACAAACGAGTGAAGAATACCAATCAGCCTTTAACAATTACCGAAGTTTTCAATTTGCATTTACAATCTTTGAATACTAGCTGGGATGCATACCCAGATGCTATGCATACTTTAGAGGATATTTCGTTGGAAAAAGTACAAAATTGCATAGAAATTATGTTGGAAAAAGGAATGACTATAATAGATTCTCCTCTAACTTTTTTACTTAAATTCAACCTGCTTAGAGAAGACAAGCCTACTAATGCAGCATACTTGATGTTTAAAAATAATCATTCAACTATAACTACTATAGAATTAGGCCGCTTTCAGGACAATATCACAATTAAAGATACCGCCCGAACACAATCAGACATTATAACGCAAGTAAATGAAGTAATGGAGTTTGTAAAAAAGCACATAAATTTAGAAGTAATAATTACTGGTCGAGTGCAAAACGTACAAAAATGGCAATATCCACTTGAAGCGATTCGTGAAATTGTGCTGAATATGATTATTCATAGGGATTATATGAGTTCATCAGATTCTATCGTGAAAATTTTTAATGATAAAATAGAGTTTTATAACCCAGGTCGCTTACCTGATAATATAACCGTAGAAGATTTATTGTCAAATAATTATAAATCCACTCCTCGCAATAAATCCGTGGCAGATTTTTTCAAAAATATAGGGTGGATAGAAAAGTACGGTTCGGGCATAGGCAGGATTAGGAATTATTTTAAAGAGGCTAGTTTGCCAGAGCCAAAATTTGGCAATATTTCAAATGGTTTTCAAGTTACTGTATTTTCGCAGGAAAATGTTACAGAAACCGAGAATGTTACAGAAAACAACACAGAAAACAACACAGAAACCGAGAATGTTACAGAAAACAACACAGAAAACAACACAGAAACCGAGAATGTTACAGAAAACAACACAGAAAACAACACAGAAAACAACACAGAAAACAACACAGAAACCGAGAATGTTACAGAAAACAACACAGAAAATTTGACTAAAAGCCAAAAAATAATTATTAATGAAATTAAAAAAAATCAACGTATTACATCGGAGGAGTTGTCTAATATTGTTGGTATAACAGCCGATAATGTTAGAGTAAACCTTTCAAAACTCAAATCCAAAGGTTTAATTGAGCGTGTTGGTGCGGATAAGGGTGGGTATTGGAGGGTTATTTAAATTGCTATATTAAAGCAATGACAACCATCCTTATCACTGGCGGTGCTGGTTATATAGGTTCACACACAGTCCGAGCCTTAGCAGATGCTGGTTTTGATTGTGTAATTTATGATAATCTTTCCGAAGGGCATAAAGAAGCAGTCAAAGATTTTGAACTTATTGAAGGCGATTTATTAGATTATGAAAAACTGATACAAGTGTTTAAAAATCGCAAAATTGATGGTATTATTCATTTTGCTGCGTTTGCGCTTGTTGGCATAAGCATGAAGGATCCATTGGCTTATTATCGCAATAATGTTATAGGAACTCACAACCTTTTAACGGCAATGGTTCATGCTGGAGTAAAAAACATAGTCTTTTCGTCCACTTGCGCAGTTTATGGCGATGTAAAAAACGTCCCTATAAATGAATCATTTTCCACAGAACCTTGCAATCCTTATGGCGAAACAAAATTGACAGTTGAAAAAATGCTAAAATGGTGTGATGTTGCGCATAATATAAAATATGTATGCCCTCGTTATTTCAACGCGGCAGGAGCAATGCCAGATGGCAGCATAGGCGAAGATCATAAATTGGAAACCCATTTAATTCCTCTTGTTTATCGCACAATTCTCAAAAACGAAACTTTATCCGTATTTGGCGATGATTATCCAACCCGTGACGGAAGCTGCATTCGTGACTATATTCATGTGTGCGATTTGGCAGATGCACATATGCGAGCTTTGAAATATTTGCTGGACGGTGGTAGCAGTATGTCTGTGAATTTGGGAACTGAACAAGGTGTGTCTGTATTTGAAATAATTAAAGTAGCGGAACAAGCAAGTGGTAAAGTTGTGAATTATACAGTAGCTCCCAGAAGAGCTGGAGACCCACCAATCTTGGTAGCCGATATCGCGCTTGCAAAAGAAAAATTAGGTTGGAGCGCAGTGCGTGGACTTAAAGAGATTATGGCTGATGCTTGGCAATGGCATAAAAATCATCCGAGTGGGTATGGGAGTTAGAAAATTGCTATATTAAAGCAATGAAACAAATTTACATTTGGGGTGCCGGACATTATGGCGTTCTAACCGCACTTGATTGCGAGCAAAGAGGCATTGAAGTCGCTGGGTTTATTGATTCTAATGCGAGCTTAAAGACTAGGCTTGGATTGCCAGTATTGGAGCCTAGTAATGTTGCAAACAAAAAAGATATATTCATTTATATAAGCGTAGCAAATGTTCAAGTACTTGAGCAAATATATTTTCAACTATCAGAATTGAATCTTGAATTTTTACAAGATTTTGACATATCGCCATTACTTTCTAGTTCAACTATGTTTTCTGGAAAAATACCACATACCCTTATTCAAAAGCATCCGCAAACAATCAAACATCCAGTTTTTTTAAGATACCCAAGTACAGATTTGAGTACATATAAACAAATATTCAATGATTTTTCTTACGATTGTGAATTGGCTTTTGAACCTGATATTATAGTAGATGCAGGAGCAAATATAGGACTTGCTTCTGTTTATTTTGCCAATAAATATCCTAATGCAAAAATAATTTCAATTGAACCTGAGAAAAATAATTTTGAAATGCTGAAAAAGAATATTGCCAATTACAAAAATATTATTCCTTTAAATGCTGCTCTGTGGAATAAAAACGAAGAAGTTTGCGTTATTGATATTAATTGCGGAAATGATTCTTTTCAAATTGGTCAAAACAACGCCTCTAATTCTTTTAAAACAGATGGTTTTACTATTGAAAAAATTATGGAAATGTTTAATTTGCCAAAAATTGATTTACTGAAAATTGACATAGAAGGTGCAGAAAAAGAAGTATTTGAAACATCCACAAATTGGCTAAATAGCGTAAATAGTCGTTCCTTATCAACCCCACATTACGCGGCGAGACGTAATAAATTTTTCGGGAAAATGGTTTGAAAAATAAAGAGCAAGAATTTCTTCTTGAGGACTTCCATCATTTTCTTCAAGTTCCAAGCA